>Ga0208032_1000869_pt1 | contig 14218 bp, 7 predicted proteins | sample MalvirAntarct_66_FD_184254 | JGI IMG/M metagenome (GOLD analysis project Ga0208032, IMG submission 184254) | Marine viral communities from the Global Malaspina Expedition - Malaspina viral metaG Antarct_66 (SPAdes) (version 2) | ecosystem: Environmental > Aquatic > Marine > Oceanic | place: West... | reverse complement strand
TCACCGAGCACAACGCCGGCAAAACGAAGCCCTTCGTCTGGCGTGCAGATCCCGACACCATCATCGCCGCTCGGAACAGAGGGTTCCAAACGTTGGAATCAATCCACTAGCCTCCTGTTGTGGGCCACCATTTTTCAAGGCCTTTGTTCGATGGACGATCCCTGCAAGCCGTGGGCCGAACCATCATATTCCCGCAAAAATGACGGGAATCGGTGGCGCCTGCAATCGGGCTGTCGTCGTTCACGCCGATTCGAACGGGCTAGGCGGCCAGCCGGTCGGCCTCCCGGCGCGCCGCCGCGGCCGCATCGGAGTCCCCTGACGCATCGAGGACGGTGGCGTACCGGCGCCAGCTCGGCAGGCTGCGCGGCATCGCCGCCACGCGCTCGGCGAGCAGCGCACGCGCCAGCGGGATGCGTCCGGCGGCGAAGGCCGCTTCGATCAGCATCCGCTGGAACACGTCGCGCTGCGCCCAGCTGCCGCCGATCACGAACCAGCGGTAGCGGATGGGCAGCATGAGGTCGACGGCGCGCGCATATGCGCCTTCGGTGTAGGCGGCGATCGCCTCGGAGAGCGGAACGCCGACATCGCGCATGATCGGTGCGACGGTGGTCCTTGCGGTCGCACCGTAGTGACGCATTTCTTCCAGCATGCGGGCCGCGGAGTTTCGCCGGCCGCCGCGCATCATCGCCAGCATCATGTGGACGTCGTTGAACGGCCGGTTGTGAAACCCGACCCGCCGGGCCGAGACTTCGGCGATCGACTCCCACCGGCGACCGAGATCGACGCCGGCCATCTCGAGCCGCATCAGCAGCGACGCAGCATTGGCGACGTCGAGATTGTCGTCCGACGGTGCGGACCAGACCAGCGTGTCGTACTGATCGAGCACCGCGTCGTGCTCTTCCAGTTCCAGGAAATAGAGGCAGCGGTGCCACAGTAGGTGGCGGGCGAACGTGCCGTGGCCGTCCCAGGCCTGCCGGTAGCGGTCGACCCAGGCGATCCCCTCGCGTGGCCGCCCGCCGGTCTCGAAGACGTGCGCCACGGCGTGACCGGCCCAGATGTCGTGCTCGTTGATCTCGATGGCGCGCATGCCGTCTCGCTCCGCCGCACCGAGTTCTCCCGTCTCCTCGAGGCCGAAGGCCCGGCAGCCGAGAACATAGCCGTAGCCGGGGACGCTTTCGTCCCAGCGGGCGAGGACGCGGGCGGCGGAATCCCGCATCTGGAACAGGTCGCCGATGAAGAAGTGCAGGTAGTGCGCGATCCGGAAGGCCAGGATGTCGCGCGGATGCTCCATCAGGATCGCCTCGAGCCGGTCGATCGTGCCGCGCACGTCGCCGGCGCACCAGGCGGAGAGGGCGTCGACGTGGGCGCGCTCGCGCTCCGTCGCTCCCTCGCTGCGCCGCCGCGCCGCCGAAAGGCTGTCGGGTGCGCGAGCGACCGTCTCCGGCAGGCCCGCGAGGTTGAGGAGGTAGCCTTCCAGGCAGTGCGCCATCGGCATGCCGGGATCGGCCAGGATGACCTCTTCGACGCGCGCTGCGGTATCCGCCGCGCTCGACAGATAGGCTTCGATCGCCCGGTCGTAGGCGGCGACGGCGGATGCGGCGACGGCGGTGAGGGGCAGGCCGCGGGCGTCGGGATGGGTGCGCATGGATATCTCCTGGCTGTCAGGCGGCGAGCAGGGCGGCTGCCCGGCGGCGGGCGTCGGCGGCACCCGCGGCGTCGCCCAGTCCATCGAGCGCCCTGGCGTAGTTCTTCCATGCCGCCGGGCTGAACGGCTTGGCCGAGCGGCGTTCGGTCAGAAGCGCGCGCGCGATCGGCGCACGCCCCGCACGCAACGCGGATTCGATCAGCATCTGCTGAAAGACGTCGCGCTGCGCGTGACTGCCGCCGACCCGTTGGATGCGATAGCGGATCGGCATCAGCAGGTCGACCACGGCCGCGTAGTCGCCGGTACCATAGGCATAGACCGCCTCGCAAAGCGGCAGGCCGGCCTCGTCCATGATCGGGCTCATCGACGCCTCGCGATGCGCATCGGTCCAGGCGCGCATCGACACCATGAAGTTGTCGCAGGCCGCACGGTCTCCCGTGATCGCGAGCGGCATCATGAAGTGTGCGTCGATGAACGGGAAGATGTGGTCGTGCACGCGCGGGCGCGTCTTTTCGGCCAGTTCGGCCCAGCGGTCGCCGACATCGACGCCGCGCATATCGAGGCGCAGCAGCAGGGACGTGGCGTTGGTGATGTCGAGATAGTCGTCCGTCTGCTCGGCGCGGACACGCCCGTCGTAGAGCGCCAGCACGGCCTCGTGTTCTTCCAGCGCCAGGTGATAGAGCGCGCGATGCCACCACAGATGCCCGGCGAAATTGTTCGCCTTTTCCCACGTCCGCTCGTGCGCCTCGATCCAGGCGATGCCCTCGCGGTGCCGCCCCTGCATCTCCATCACGTGTGCCACCGCATGCCCGGCCCACGCATCCTCCGGCGCCATCTCCACGGCGCGCCGCCCCAGCCGCTCGGCCTCCGCATACTCGCCGGCCTCCTCCAGGCCGAAGGCGCGCATGCCGAGCACGTAGCCGTAACCCGGCACGCCCTCGTCCCAGGCGTAGAGGACGCGCGCCACCGAATCGCGGTGGTGCTGCACCTCGCCGGTGTAGAAGTGGATGAAGTGCGCGATCTTCAGCGCCAGCACGTCGCGCGGATGGTCGATCAACAGTTCCTCGAGGATCGCGACGGCGCGCCAGAGATCGCCGTCGCACCATGCGGCCAGGGCGGCGACGTGCATGCGCTCGCGCGGCAGCAGGGACGCGCTGGCCGCTTCGGCCGCGTCGAGGGAACGGCGGGCGCGCGGCAGCAGCGCCGCGTTGCCCATGAGGTGGAAGAAGTAGCCGCGCAGCACGTGCGCCATAGGCATGTCAGGATCGGCGGCCGCGCTCTCCTTGAGGCGGTCGCCGGTGTCGCGGCCGAAGCGGAGATAGGCCTCGACCGTGCGGTCGAACGCGTCGACCGCAGCCTGATTCGCCGCCGTGAAGGCGACGCCGCGGGAATCCGTCAACATCAAGAGCATCCTCCCTCGCTGCGGAACGGTCGTTGCGGCGTCCGCGGTCGCCGGGTTCCGGGCCGCGGCCGCCGATGAAAAAAACGCGCTCCGACCGCTTCCAAGCATATTGCAAACGCGCGCGGCCTGCGTATAGTCCGGCCCTCGCGACGCCGGGGAACACCGGTGCCGCGGACGCGGGAGTAGCTCAGGGGTAGAGCATCACGTTGCCAACGTGAGGGTCGAGGGTTCGAATCCCTTCTCCCGCTCCAAGTTTTCGGAGCAATATCAAGGCGCTAGCCCTTCCGGGCCAGCGCCTTTCGCGTTTCCGCGCACAGCCCGAAAATCTCCGATTCAGCTATCTCAAAGGCTTAGAGTCGTCGAGTTTCAGCACAAATCTAGCACAACACGGCTCGCTCTTCGAATAATGACGGGCTGTGGTGGCTTCGAGTATCATGCTCAAATCGCTCTATGCACTGAGTATGGTGATCATGGATAAACATGTAATTTTCGAAGGGCTGAAGTTGTACAAACGCGCGGACATGATGGGCGCGACGTTCTACTGCGATTTCACGTACGGTGGACGTCAATTACGTCGATCGATGCGTACCACTCTTCTACCGGTCGCTATTCAGCGTGCAGTCGACCTGTACAACCGCTTCCAGGCAGGTGAGGGGGACCGCGCTGCAGAAAGGGTAGTGCGGAAGCCTTCGTTCGCCACCGCTGCCAAAAGCTTCCTGCAGTCTGTGGAGTCGCACTCGGACTACGCGAACAAGGAGACGGTGGTACGGCGATTCTTCGTCCCATTCTTCGGCGATGAACTCGGCCGGACGATCGATGCGGTCACCCAGAACGATATCGCCGCCTACCTGGAATGGCGACGGACCTACCATAGTCGCCCTCGGCAGTCCGAGCAGGTTGCCTACGATCGCAATGGTAAGCGCATCCTCGCAAAGCGGCAGACCTACGGGGAACCCGCCGGGAAAACGCTGAACCGGGAGAACATCGCGCTGCGGCAGTTGCTGGATCATGCCGCGACAAAGGGTTGGCTGAAGAAGGCCGATGTGCCGACCGTACCGGCGATGAAGCAGAAGAAGAACCGGCGTGAAGCGATCAGCCCGACCGACTATGAGCGGATGATTTCTGTCGCCCAGGAGCGCGTCCAGAACGCGCCAGATGAGCGGCAGCGGTACCAACGCACGGTGTTGCGCGACTTCATTATCGTCGTCAGGCACACGGGGCTGCGGCCGCATGAAGCGTTTGCCCTAACCTGGGCGGATGTGAGGATTACCGACCGTGTTCTGCGGGTGAGGGGCGGAAAAACCGGTCGCCGTGACGTCGCCCTGATCGATGATGATGTCGTTGAACACCTCCGTGCGATCCGTAAACGGCATACGGAGGCGCAACTCGGGAAGCTCGACCCGTCGACCGCGATCTTCGCTGGCTTTGATGGCACACCGACCGGATCGGTGAAGAAGTCGTTCGAGAACCTCATCCTGGCCTGCGGGTTTGGTCACGCAGTAGCGGAGGATTATTGCCCCTACAGCCTCCGCCACCTCTTCGCCACCGACATGGTCGGGAGGGGGTGCGTCGACGGCGTATTAGCGAAATTGATGGGCACCAGCAGGCGGATGCTGGATCATTTTTATGATCAGAGCACCGTCGAGATGGCGCGGCGCTGGGTCGAAGAGCGCGAGCGGGCAGGGCGGCATCTGCGCCGCCCCGGCGGCGAGGATGAACTGAAGCTGCTGGACCCTGATCTCGATGATCGGAGGCTGGTGCTGGGCAAAGACGGGATCATCAGGGTTCAGGCGGCGTAGCGGCAGGTCGGGGCTATCGGGGCAGCCGCCCTGGCCTTTGCTGCCCCAGAAACTCCCAGGACGCCCTGATGCGTCGCTGGGCAGAAATCGGATGATCGGGGCCGGGGTTCTTGCCCGCCGAGAAACCGCCGATACAACGTTCCCCGGGATGTTTCCCAAGAAACGTGAGGACGGGCGGGACATTCTCAAGTCTCGGCAGTCGCCTTCCCCCTCTGTCTCGGCACCGGGGGCTATGCCGATCGATTGACCGGGGACACATTATTCTCGGCTGTCATGCCGCCCGGTTTTACCGCATCGGTACAGCCGATTCCTGAACTCGAAAGTTGGTGATCTGACGGGACGATGATCCTCACAGAATCGTGCGCGACGACGCTCGCTTGCCATCTGGCACAACGGGTGCTGCCGCCATTGGTGGCTGCCCCAGACGCATCTCGGGCATCCTCTGGGCGACCCGGACAGGATCAGAACGTCACGACTTTCCCTGAGCTTCAGGGGGTTCACGACAGGCAAGCCCCATCAATGCTATACAACTAAAGGGGGGGATCCAATGCCAGAAACGTTCAGGATCAAATCGCGACTTGGAATCGGGTGTGCATAGCGCACCGGAAAATCTCGACGGCCATCTGCTGGATGAACTGGGCGCTCGCCCCGGGGGATTAACGGCCGACCATCTGTGGCGTCGGTGCGTGTCGGCGGGAATTCCTGTGACGCGCGCGCTGATTGCCGAGCGCCTGCTGGACCTACAGGGCAGCGGGGCGATCAGAACCGCGCGGCGGCGCTGGTATGGTGGGATCGGGATTGCGAGCGAGGACCCGCCGGGTGGGCCGGAACTGATCGCCGTTCCTGTCCAGGTGCAGCCTGGTATGGTCTTGCCACCGCCGGCCCCTTTCGGGAAGGACGCCGGCGCTGGCACGCTTCCCGCCTCGGCTGAACTGCTGCGCCGTCTGTTACCGCACTATTCCGAGTGTTTGCGTCGCGCCGGTGGTTCGCGCCTCGCGCAGGTGCCCGAACGACACGGCCGGCAGTATCTCTTTCTCCGCCCCGACCGGGCTTGGTGGCCAGAGGCTGAGACGGGCTGTCGCCTCCGGATGGATGCCGCCGCAGTTCCCCCCGGACTCTTGGAATCGCTGTACGCTCGGCGCGGGGAGCAAGTGCTTCTCGGATATCCGCTCTCGCTGTTCACCCATGAGGGAGCGACCTTCCTTCGACCCGTGGGCGTTCTGCCCGCGGCATGGCGTATCGAAGCGAACGGTGATTTGGTCCTGGAGGCGCGCACCGTCGAGCCGTATCTGAATCCCGATTGGGTCGCAGGTCTGCGAAGAAACCGCCTGAAGGCACGTGTCCTGGCTTGGCTGGCGCAGGCGGGTCGCGTGGACGATGGACTGGCCTCCGCTGCGCACGGCGACTGGCGCGATGTGCCCGAGATGGCGCGCACATTGGAGTCGTTCTTGGCCGGTGAATGCCGTAGCCGACTGAACCCGCGCAAGGTAGACCCCAGCCTACAGCTCGGCCTGGGCGGCGGCCTCTACAATGTTCTAGGGCTCTATCTGCCGGAGGCAAACCGGTACACGGGCGGAGCGCGACGCGATCTCGAGGAGCTTGCTACCTGGGATGAAGAGCGGATCGCCGGCACCGCACTCGGTGCTCTTTTCGGCGCGGTGGCGGCGTTGCCTACAGACGATGTTCCTGTTCTTCCCCCACTGCCTGTCGGAGAAGATCAACTCGTCGCAACACGCGAGGGCCTAAGCGAAAGACTCACCGTCGTGACCGGCCCGCCGGGAACCGGCAAAAGCCAGGTGGTGGTGGCGCTCATGATCAGTGCCGCCCTCGCAGGGCGAAGCGTTCTCTTCGCAACTCGAACGCATCAAGCGATCGATGCCGTAGAGGAAAGACTACGCAACCTGCATCCGGGGCGCCCGTTGCTGGCCCGGGCACGTGCAGCGGATGGACAGCAGGAGTTCAACTTCGCTCGTGCTCTCGATGCGCTCTTAGCCCGCGGCGGTGCCACCGGAGCGCGGGATCGGCTTGCCGCACAGATGGACCGCGCTAAGCCGGCTGGCCAGACGGTGTGGCGGCTGCTCGACGCCGCTGACCGGCTGACCGCCGCGACGGATGCGCTGGCGCAAGTCCAGCATGAGGTGCGGACGAGCGACCAACCGGGGCTAGAGCATGCGGCGGACGCGGCGTCGAGAGGGTGGTGGCACCGGCTATTGCAAGGTCGGCGTGTCCCTGCCGGCCGGAATAGCTCCCAGCGGCCGGCCATTTCTTTGGATCGGCGCCCCGATGCCGAACGAGTGCATCGCGCGTGTGTCGCCGAGTTGAAGCGACTCCAGGAAGAGCGACCGCTCGAACGGGCAATTGCCGATCTCCAAGAGGCTGGTTACCGATTGCTTGGGCCGCTCGCCGATGCGCTGGCAGAGCTTACTTCGGGCGAGCGCGAGAAGCTTGCTGCGCTGCGCGGCGATCTCGGCCTTGCAGCAGGGGCCGGTGATCAGCGGGCACCGGTGAACCGGCGGATCTGGCAGGGCAATGCCGATCTGGTTCTGACGCATTTTCCTCTATGGGCGGTGACCACACTGGGGGCCGCCAATCGACTGCCGCTGCTGCCCGCGCTGTTCGACTATGTCGTGATCGACGAGGCGACGACCTGTGATATCGCGTCGGCATTGCCGCTGCTGGCACGCGGGAAGCGAGCCGTCATCGTCGGCGACAAGATGCAGACGGCGATGGTCGTGGATCTCGATCCCGGCCGTGAACGGGAGATGCTGGTCCAGGCGGGCCTCGACCGACCGGGCATTGGACGGTTCGCCTTTACCCAGGCGAGCCTGTTCGACCTGGCAGCTAGTGCGCCTCACGCGTCTCATCATCTGCTACGCGACCATTTCCGCTGCCATGCCGACATTGCGACCTTCGTGAGCGATCAATTCTACGATGGCCAGCTTGCTGTGGTGACGGATGAGGGCCGGTTACGTCCGCCCCCTGGGCAGCGGCCGGGCTTGCACTGGACACACGTCGAAGGCCCGATTCAGCGAGCTGGAACCGGCTGTCTGGCCGAGGCAGAGGCGCGCGCCATCGCCGACCATCTGCATACTCTTTTGGAAAATGATGGCTACGACGGGACAGTCGGCGTAGTGACACCATTCGCTCGCCAAGCGGAGCGTATCGTAAGGCTTTGCGACGACCGTATCAGTTTCGCGGCACGGGAACGGGCGCAACTGCGGATCGCCACCAGCCACGCATTCCAGGGCGACGCTCGCGATGTCATCTTAATTAGCCCCTGCTTTGGCCCCGACACCCCAGCCGGAGCGGCTTGGTTCCTCACGCAGGGTGGCGAACTGGTGAATGTCGCCGTCAGCCGCGCGCGCGCAGTTTGCCATGTCTTCGGCAACCGGGACGCCATCCTTACCAGTGGCATACCTCATCTCGCGGCGCTGGCGCGGCGCACCGAGGCGAAGCAACCCGCCAGGGCGGGTGACGAACGGTTCGAATCCCCATGGGAGAAGCGCCTTTACGATGCCCTCGTGGCACGCGGGCTTGAGCCCATACCGCAGTATCCACTGGCCGGCCGGCGTCTGGATCTGGCCTTAATCCGCGGCGCCGTCCGCCTCGACATCGAGGTCGACGGCGAATCGGTTCATCGTGATGCCAGCGGTTCTCGCAAGGTTTCGGACCTGTGGCGTGACCATCAGGTCCGCGGGCTCGGCTGGCGGGTGGTCAGATTCTGGGTCTACCAACTCCGCGACGAAATGGAGCTCTGCGTTGAACGGGTCATCCGTGAACTCGAACCCACCTGACCATGCTCCGCGGCCAGGAGGCGATGCCGGTCTGCCGCCGGCGCGCCCGCTGCGCCGCTGGGTGGCTTTGGCAGCACTGATCGGAATCATCGGAGCGCTTGCCAGCCTGGGAGGGGCGTACCTGATGGAGGCGGACCGCGAGGCGCTCCGGACGGCGCAGGAACGACTGAAGGAGATACAAGCGACGACCGCGACGTTGCGCCCCGCGAACGACCAGCTCCAGGAAGAGCACACCGAGTTAGCCGCGGAGGTCGCCAACCTGCGAGACCGACGCGAGCGGCAGCATGCGGAGCTGCAGCAAGCTCAGGATGAGCTGACGGCGGCGCGAACGGAACTTGCCGACGTCGAGGGCCGATCAGAGCGACAACGGGCAATTGTCGAGAAGCTCGACGGCGACGCAGAAGCGCTGCGGGCGGATGTGGCAAAGGGCACCGATCGAAGTCAGGCCCTGCGGGGGGAGCTGGACGCGCTGGAGGAGGCGCGCGCATCGGCCCAGGAGGCCGCGGGACGGGCAAAAAGGGAAGCGGACGCGGCGCAGCGAAAGGTAGAGACGGACAGGGCCGCCCTTTCGGAACTCGAAAAGCAACGACAAGCCGTCAAAGACGAAGCTGCTGCGCTTCAAGGTGTAGTCGTCCAACTGCGAAGCGAGAAGGGCGTGCAGGAAGAGCGGGTCCGATCTCTCGCCGCGGAGGAAGCGCGCCGGACGCAGAGTGCGGACGCAGCAGAGACCCGCGTGCGCAAGGTCCGTGCCGATCTGGCCGTCGAGGAAGGCAAGCTGCGGAACACCGGGGCCGCTGTAGAAACCGCCGCCATAGAATTGGCCCGACTGAAGTCGGAGAGCGCGACAGCGGTCGGCCGTCGGGATGGTTTAGCCGAAAAGGTTGCCGAGATGCAGCGACAGCTGCAGGCCGCGGCCGGCGTCGAAAAGCGAATCGAGGAACTACTGACGCGGGTCGCGCAACAGGAGGCCCTTCTGGGAGATATGCGCCGACAGCTGACCGAAGCTACGGCGCAACGTGACAGCGCATTGACCGAAGCCGCGACTGTGGCGCAACGACGCGACGCGCTGTCAGGCGAGATCGCGACCTTGGATGGCACGGTGAATTCCCTGACGACCAAGGTCGAGGCGCGGAGAAAGGAACTGAATGATCTCGACCGGCAGTTCGGAGGTGCCCGCCAGGAACGTGATCGGCTTCTGACTGAAATCGCGGAGAAGGGCGGGGAGCGGGATGCATTAGGAGCAAGGATCGGTGAATTGGTGATGCGACGGGACGAACTCGTGCAGAAAATCGGTGAGAAAGAGAAGCAGATCGAAGGTCTGCGAACGGAAGAGACTCAGCTGCGAGCCGAAGTAGATGAGTTGCTCGAACGACCCCAGGAGCACATCTCTTCGCCGGATCGCCGCACGCCGGGTCTGGGGACAATCGGTCCGAGTGAAATTCCAGGCGATCGACGATAGGAGGTTTAGCCATGGTCGAACTGTTTGCGTTCCCTGGTAGCGCCTTCCTCTTATCGGCTGTCGGTGCGATCGGGCTGATTGGCGGTGGCGTCCTGGCGTATGTCGCTGCAGCCCGTGCTCGCCTCGTCGAAGACGGGTATCGCGCTGCCCGCCTGAGATTGCCGGCCGCTGCCGAGGACGAAAGCGTCTCCGACCGCGTGCGATCCAAGAGGCTGGAACTTCGGGAGGTGGAGGAGCGTCTCACGGCCTTGCGTGGCGAATTCGGCGACGCGGAGAAAGCGCGCGCCGAGGCCGAGCACTGGGAGCGTATCATCGACCTAGTGAAATCTGACTACACCAACCTTAGCCAGGAGCGGCGCGAGGTCGACGAGGTCAGAGACGCCTATACGCGTGCCGCGGCAGATCTTGCCGATGAGCGCGGCCGGCTTGAGGATGCTCGCACCAAGCGAGACCTGTTGCAGCGTGAATCCGAGGAGATCGAACATCGGCTGAACGCCCAGCGCGAGCGCGAGGACGAGCTCCGCGGCCTGGAAGAACGCATTGCCGCAGGTACCATCAGATTGGACACGTTGCGCGCCGAAATCGCTCATACCGAGGATGTTCGCGCGGAGCTGCAGCGTGCCCACGCGCGCTACGAGGAGGCGGAGCGACGTACCGACGCGATGCAGGAGAGGCTTCGTCAGCTTGAGCCGGCGGTTGCAGAGCTGGAAGAGCGGAAGGGTTTGATCGCGGCCGAGGTGGAAGGGCTGCAGGCGGAACTGCAACAGCTTCAACCGCTTTGGACCCGGCTAGCGGAGCTGGAGGCAAGACAGCAGGCGCTCGTCGCGGCGATCGGTACCGGCGAGCGAACGGCTCAGGATATCGAAGCGCGGGTGGCACACATGCGAACCGACATCGGCACGCTGGAGGAGCTGAAGCAGTCTCTTTCGGCGGACGTCGAGCGGATGCAGGCCGACGTTGACAGACGGCAGGCATTGGCGGAGCGGAGCGCGGAACTTGAAGTGCAGCATCGCGTCTTAGAGGCTGCGATCGCTGGCCGTGAGCTCGAACTTAATCGGCTCCAGGGCGCAATTGATGCAAGCGTCAAGAGGGATCAGTCAGGACCGGAGCATCGGCCGGCGGGCGTGCTCGCAGATCTATTGCGGCAGCCGTCCTGCCTGTTCGCTGACGGAGTGCCACTGCTCCGGCAGGCGGCCCGGGAGACGGACGAACAGGCGGCTATCGCGCGTGTCCAGACGTATATGCAAGACGTTGGCCTGGATTTCGATCAGCGGACGTTGTCGCGATTCCACACCAGTCTGAAGACCAGCCGCATCAGTCCGCTTACCGTCCTTGCCGGTATTTCCGGTACAGGTAAGAGCCAGCTGCCTCAGCGCTATTCCGAGGCAATGGGCATCCACTTTCTAAAGCTCGCCGTGCAGCCGCGATGGGACAGCCCGCAGGATCTATTCGGCTTCTACAACTATCTGGAGCAGAGTTTCAAGGCAACTGAACTCGCTCGGGCGCTGGCTTGGATGGATCCGCACGGTGAACTTGTGAATGGAGAGCACGGGTTGCGCGACCATGTGATGCTTGTCCTGCTGGATGAGATGAATCTCGCTCGCGTCGAATATTATTTCAGTGAGTTTCTTTCGCGCCTGGAGGGGCGCCCCGGTCCGACGGAGACATCTGCGGAGCGATTGCGGGCGTCGCGGATTGAGATCGAGGTGCCGGGTGGCGAAGGAGCCGAGCAGCCGGCGATCTATCCAGGACACAATGTCCTGTTCGTCGGCACGATGAATCAGGACGAATCTACGCAGGCACTCTCGGACAAGGTTCTCGACCGAGCGAATGTGCTTCGTTTCCAGCGCCCGCCAAAGCTGGTGGAGAGTATTCCGGAGGGGGGGGGCGACTATGCCTCAGCCCATCTGCCGTTCACGACCTGGGCGGGTTGGTATCGTGAAGTCGACGAACTGCAGCCGGCGAATGCGAGCTTGGCGAAGGGCTTCATCGACGAGTTGAACGAGCATCTGGATCGGATGCGTCGCCCGTTCGGCCACCGGGTCAATCAGGCCATCCTCAGCTATGTCGTCAATCACCCGGACTACCGAAGCATAGACGGCTGCCGGAGTGCTCTCTCAGATATGATGGAACTACGGATTCTGCCGAAGTTGCGTGGCGTAGAAATGGACGACCGATCAGGGCCGGCGCTGACCCAGATCGAGAAGCTAGTCCGAACGCAATTGGATGATGGAAGGCTAGCCGGCGCCATACGCACGGCGGCGACGGGAAGCGACATGTTCGACTGGGTTGGGCTTCCGCCGCAATGAATCCCGTCTTCGTCCTCTCCACTCCGTGGTCGCTCTGCGATGGGACTGAGGACAGAGCGGTTTCCCGTCAGTTGCTTGGAGCCACACCACTGCATGTCCGGATCGAGGGGCCACTCCTCGTCGCGGCGCCGGCAGATCCGACGATCAGCGCTTCCGGGCGCCACCGCGGGATGGAGCCACAGGGCCTCTCGTTCGCGTGGGGAGATGGCAGAGAGTATCGTATTGACCTCGTCAGTGTCGGCACCCGGCCGGATGAACAGCGGATAGAAATACGCGCCGACGGAGCGGTGCGGGGCACCGTCGAACTGGATGGGCATCTGCCCCGACCGGGCTGGGCGGGCGCGCAACAGGGTGGGCCTCCTACAGAGGCTCGTGCCGATGCGCTGGATCGCTTCATCCTCGGGACAATTGAGCGCATCCGGATGGCGAACCGGGACAATCCAACCGCACAGCCAACAGCTTGGGCACGGCTCGATGTGGCGTGGGCGGAAGATCATGAGGATGCAACGGAGCCCCCGCGCGACCTGATAGTCCGGCAGGCGGAGGAGATGCGCACGCTCATCGCCGATCTAGCCGCACATCCGCGCCGAATACTGGAACGGCTCCGGCAACTGCTGCCGATCGACCGTGTGCAGCAACTCGATACCGCGTGCGTCCGTTGGCTCAGCCGTCAACCGGGGCGAAACGTGCACGAACGGGCGGGGCCGCGGCAGCGGATTCTTGCCGTCGCCCGACGAGAAACGGTAGATACGCTGGAGAACCGGGTATTCCGCGCATTCGTCGACTTGAGCAGTGAGGTCGCCCGCTCCTATTGCCGCCGCTACGCAGCGCTGCGAGTTAGCCAGCGCTGGCGCCGGGTCGATCGGTATGGCGCTGAATGTAAGCGTCTTGGCCATGACCTGCGTGAGTTGGGGATCGGACGACCAGAACCGCCATTTGCGCCGAACTACGCTCTTTTACACGAGGCGCGTTATCGCAAGGTCTGGGTAGCTTGGCGCGCGCTTCGGCGTCGGCTTGATGAGCAGGACGAAGGATGGCGCTGGCAGCATAGGCTTTGGGCCGACTTCTGTCGGCTTGCGCTTCATATCTCCTTGCGCCGGATGGCGCCCTCCGGGATCGTCGCGGAATCGCCACTACGAATTGCCGCTGAGCAGATGCGTGGGCGCTGGTCGCGAATCGATGCACAGACCGGCGTATTTCTGCTCGACAGAAACGGTAGGCGATATGTTCTTTCGCCAATTGGGGATCTTTCTCTGTCGCACCCGAAGGTCGCCCGTTGGACCCACCCACTGGGGGCGACGTCGATGCTGCATGTTCAAGCTCTCGACAACAATCTTGAGGCGGTGATCCTCATCTGGCCTCTGCACGCAGCCGGAGCCCAGCGGCCTTCGCTGCAGGTATGTTTGCGCTCTGCCGACCGCGCACTCGAAGGTTGGCTCAATAGTGTCGCCCTCAATACCGGGGAGCGCCCCAGAGCTGGTGGATTGATACTGATCTCGGAAGTTGAGAATGCCGACCATGAGCAGCCTGACAGCCATGGCTGTATCCGAGGGTTCACGTTCAGTCCGGTCGCACCGCTCGCGACGACCATGCGCCGCTTCGATACGGCATTGATGTCTCTAATCGAGAGGCTGACGGCATGACGGAACTGGGCGTCGATATCAACGGACTGCTAGATGGGGCGGAGAGGGATGGCCGGCTGGTGCCCGGCAGCATCCCGTCGGTCGTCGTATTGCCCGCAAAGAGGGGGCGGGGGCCGTTGACCGTCGTCGCCGGAACGGAGGCGGGGCTTGCCATTGAGGGGCGAGGG
>Ga0208032_1000867_pt1 | contig 14223 bp, 8 predicted proteins | sample MalvirAntarct_66_FD_184254 | JGI IMG/M metagenome (GOLD analysis project Ga0208032, IMG submission 184254) | Marine viral communities from the Global Malaspina Expedition - Malaspina viral metaG Antarct_66 (SPAdes) (version 2) | ecosystem: Environmental > Aquatic > Marine > Oceanic | place: West... | reverse complement strand
CCCAACAACGTTACTCTTGTCCATAGCGGCGTATTCCTCGTGTTGATTGACTTGTTTGGCGACAACAAATCAACCAGATACGTCGCTTCTTTTCAACCTCTCTGAACACCAGATTCAGTTATAACTCTCAATTTACCGCTATTTTGGTTTCACTCGCGACACATAGTGTCGCTTCGAGAACCCAAAAATACCTTGTTACAAAAGCTCAGGAGGTCTGAGCCCCTGGATCATCGGCCAGGCGATCGATGAGCTCAATGACATGTTCGGTGTCCATTTCGCCGCCATAATCAACGCCACTGGATAGCATATGCGTTTTTATCTGACTTAGGTCTGCCTGACAGCCTGGCGACACAGTAAACTATTAGTTCCAGGCGTATACTGGGGTGGTTTTCAAACAGGAAATTAACACCATATTCCTCAAGAGATGACATCAATGCCATTCGTTGAAGCCAAAGATCGTACGCCGAAAAATCAGGGATTCTCTTGGGACATCGCAGTGCGATGGACGATATCAGTGGTGAGTTCCTGCGGTTTTTTATCAGCACCAGAAGTGAGAAATATACGAACGGGAAAGCCGTATAGAATTTCCCCAACTCATCCAGTGCCTTTTTACGATTAGCCTCTATCGCCATATTAGCGCTCTCCCACTCCATTGGCGTGTCCAGCCGCTGATCCACAGGCTCTAGCCACCCATCGATATAGCCGGCCAGGGTCCTTTGAGCTTTTTCAATTAATTGCTCTGAATTTCTGGCAAATTCTTCCCAACAGTCTTTGTCGGTGTAGGTGCTCAAATCCCCCAAGACCTCCCAGTCCTTGCTGCCCCGCTTTAGCTTGGACAAAAATGCATTGGTCGACTCATTGGGGTATTCATCAGCCACTGCATCAAAGAGTTGATTGTTGTTCTCAAAGATCAACGCCTCCCACACCCTAAACATGGCAATCTCGATCTGCCCTGAAAAAATACTCTCTGCCTTTAGACTGGCAATGATCTGCGGAAAGGAATTGCTTTCCTGTAAATAAACGGATTCAAACATGGCATGCCGCTCGATGCTTTCAGTGAAGCGTTCGCTTTCAACAAACTCCAAGACTCCAGTTCTCTCTATGCAGTAGCCACACATATTGCTTCTTACCTACTTTTCGAATATCCAGGGTTCACCTATTCACCTTAAGTATTGACTGATGAATCGGCTGCTCTCCTTCCATAATCGACCACAACACTCACTACTTCCCTTAAGTCTGATAGCGGCAGATCTGAAGCAATAGGCTGACTCGAAGTTTTAGCCGCTTCCCGATATTTTTTTACTCCAAGTCCAGATACAAAATCGTTAGCTTGATTATTGCGACTGACTTCGTCCAAATTTCGATAGAGAATATGAACAGACAATTTGCACATTTCATCGACAACCTTTAATCTACAGAACGCGGTCCACTTTCCCGTAGACGTAACGGATTTTTTCCACGTACTTGGTAGGTAGTTCAAGTAGCTTTTTCCAAGCTCTACTTCACACCCTTTATCTTGTCGCTCTAGCTCTAGCTCGATATGCTCCAGGTGATGAACATTCAATAAGTCTTCAAATATTTCTATATTTCTATAGATTACCCATTTCTCCATTTGATACTTCTGATCAGAAAATAGCTCATCAAGTGATTGCCAGTGCCAATCACCGTCGACAATATCCCGCAGAAGTTTCCGTATATCCTTGTCTTCGAAAATCTCTTTGTGACTATGGTACAGTGCAACAAGCATGTCCCTGTCGTACTTGTTCCATTCGTCGAAATACTCGTCCTTTATATATTTTAGGTAGTCGGTGAGAATAGTTTTCACGCGAACATGAACGTCTTCGAACTTTGTGACCTCTTCCAGGAAATCTGTTATCCAGGAATAATCAAGAGATATCCAGGGCTCAACGTTCTTTTCGCCGCCAAAAGCATCGAGAAAGACATAAACTTTGTTGTAGGTTTGGAAGTTAGCATTCACCCATTTTTTGTAATTCTTTAGTTGCTGACCTGACTCTCCCGCCCCGTATTTATTTTCAATTGCTATAACGACCTCGCTCATCGGATCGACTACAAGAATATCAATGCGCCCTGAATCAATTACGAGCTCTGTGATCACAACCGCTTGTCCGAAAGAGTATCCGTGAACAGTAGACAGTGTGAGATCTTCAATACGTGCCTGATCACCACTATTTGCATGTTTCCACCTAAAGCACTCGATCAATAATCGTCTGACAAATCTGTCGCCAAGACCATGACCTTCATCAGGGTTAAGTAGCCATGCCAGCATCGAACTGTGGTCCATCTCTCGAGAATGATTCAAATGAAAAGAATTTATCGTAAGTTTGCTGCGTTTAAGCGTTTCGAATCGAGTATCTGCTAATAACCGATTTAACTTGCCATTCAGGGTAACAGTCATCAGATCTCCATTTATTAGTTATTGTTATTCATAGCTTTGCGAATAAATCTCTGCAGCATTGATTGATATGCACAAACTGGCAGTGACTTACGTCGAACCAAGATCCTGCTTAAACACCTCAAGCATCTTTGTATTGTGATTCTCTATTTCAAATTTCGACCAGTCAACATCTGACTCCATCATCAACCACTGTTTTATGCTGTCAACCCCTCCTTTCAAGTAGTAATCTTTCTTGGCCTTAGGTGTCAAATTGCTCAGCCTTGAGTTCTTACTGTGACTTATTAAGCAAAGGTTACCAAACGAATCAAGACTATGACTCAATAACGGGGCAATACCGTCCAAAGGTTTCTGAGGATAGAAGTGCTCTACGGAGCTACGGAAAGTGAACTCGTAAGACCTGACCTTTTCATAGGTTCTATATTGCAGCCAAAGCAAATAGTCTAAATAGTTGAACACGAGGTTGTTTTGAATTAGTCCGAAGGTAAGTTTGGACTCGTCAATATCAGCCCAACTTTTAGCTTGTAGCCTAACTTTATTCCTAAATATCATGTCGTGGTATTCGGCAGCCCCTCCTCGTGAGAGGAAACGATCAAAAACGAAACATCGAGCCATCGACTCAAGATGAAATAAATAGCCCTGATAATCGACTTTATCAGTCTGAAACAGATAATGCAGAGCCCCAGTAAGCCAGTATTTGTAGACCATAGTGGGTGTCGAAACGTGAAAGGCTGACAGCAACATCAACACACGACGGTTGGCATCGCTGTCATCTATTTCACTACCGAAAGTGTTAACGTAGTCATTACTGCCCCCGGAATCTTGGTATTTCAAGCGTTTTAAACTCCATGAATCAGTATTCCCGGTAAACTCTCGCTTGATAATGTAATGGTCGAATAGATGCTTGCACTTAAGTAGGTTGTATATAAACTCCCCGATCTTCTCTACGGCATTAGTTTTGTTCAGTATATGCTTATCGAATTCCCTGATCAGTTGTTTGTCATCCAAAGGTATGTCTATATCGGTGGAAACGCGAAGCACTTGTAACAAAAAGTTCGGAAAATTAATCACCGTGTTGAAGCGCTCGGGCGCTTCCTCTGAATCATGTTGACGGCCTTTTCGTTCGTGTTGCTCATGTGGGGGTGAAAAGACCAACTGACTCAAGCGTAGCCCTTTGTCGTTGTCGTTGTCGTTGTCGTTTTCGTTGTCAGTGGCCGTGTCTCTAATTGTCAAAAGTTCGCGCAACTGGACGAAATTTATTGGTTGTAGTTCAGCCCAATTCCTTTCTCCAAATAATGCGTTTCGCTCCTGAGGATTGAAGCCCATCTGTACATAGCGCTCCATATTTGCTGTGGCTTCCCAAACCAAATGTAAAACCGTTCGATCTCCAGGAGGGAGCTTACTCATTAATCGAGACTTGAGCACCTCGTGCTTTTCCAGCTGCTCACCCCGGTTATTCATTATCTCAAAATAGTGATTTAACTCAGTGTCTTCCGGAACCTGGACACGCATGATTTGAACATGGTTGAAAAGGTAGTCAGCAAAGCGCAACTCCTGATCTCTACAAAGTTTCGGCACAAGAGACTGTATTAGCTCGTAGCCGTGAATGATGTCACTATTGAAATCTTCGGAATGCAGATCTTTATTAATAGATTCGTCGGTATAGCTATTAAACACCGCTAGCATAGCGAGTGATGAACGTGGGCGAGACTCAAATCGCACGCAAGGTTGTTGAAACCAGCCACACAACGATTGTCCTTCACCGGAACTTACTTGACGGAAATACGATGCAAGCAAGAAAAGAGTAGTTAGTCGCTGCTGGCCGTCAATCACCTCATACAGCGGCCTACTATTTTCTTCACTTCTGTCTTTCCTAAAAACAACCAAAGTGCCGATGTAATAGGGTTTATCCGACTTTCCATCAAGTTTCTGATCGGGCATCTCATCAAGCACATCCTGAATCAACTGAGTAATTTCAGCTTCGCCCCAAGCGTAATTACGTTGATACATGGGAATCAGGTAATTTGCTACATGTTCCGGCTTCCCACCACCAAGTAGGTCTTTAACCGAAAGTTGATCAATTCCATCACTCACAATAACTCATCTCCTTGAACAAGTTCTCAATCTCTGCCACGTTTCTGGCTTTTACCTCTCTAACTACGGGTAGCTCTACGCGGAGAAAATCAGCGGGTTGGGTTGCCTCTTTAATCAGGAGAAACAGGTTTTTGTTTTTGATCACGTAATTATCCAGACTAGCCAGCTGGACGACTTGCATATTAAGTCGCAGGCTATAGGCCCAAACGAATACCTTTTCCACCGCGCGGGAGAACTCAACTTCACCGAATTTATCCAAATAGGTGATGAGTAGACAATCGAACATCGACCGAACATAGCGATCCCCAGTGCGCGTCCTGCCTCCGTAAGTGTTGAGTGCATCTAAAATGGCTGGTGAATAACCGTCCAAATGGAGACGTTCGCTAAAATCAGAGCCCGTATCAGGCGGCCGTGGCAAAAAAAACTTTTGAAAACTGGCGACCTTTTGTTGGTAGTGCCCGATCATTTCGAAAAAGCGCCGACCATTGATAACGATTTGGTTTAGGTTGAACGGGAAGACAATGTGGTTGCCATCCAAGCGGCGCTGGTAATCCTGATTGTACTGGTCGACAAAGTGATGAGCCATTCGCAACTGTTCAACATAAGGATAACGGCCAATCAGATTTATATTTACCCCTTTAAATAGATGGGTATGCTCCTTACCGAAATACCTGGCCGATTCTCCTCGTGACCAGTTGCGAATACGAAACAGATAATTAGCGAAGAGCTTGGCCAACTGCTCGGTATTACTGCTTTCCCACTGGCTGACTACGTTTGTCTTGCTGTCTTCATCTTCTTCGACAAACTCACGCAAGTGGAAAGCTTTAAGCAGGTCGTGAGGCTCTAGATCCCGGCCTCTAGCATTCTGAGAATCAAAGAACTGGAAAGCCTCGGAAATATCGTTCAGCTCAAAAAAAACAAACTCGCATTTATTCAACAGAAAATCGATCAGATCCTCGGTAAAATCTGCTCGTGATACGATGCGGCGCACTGCCAGATAGTTTTCATGAAGGTTGCGCTGTGATGTCAGATTGCTAAAGCCGGGGTCGATCATTTTCTCCCCCAGTTCTTTGAGCGCTTTGCGTAAATCCGGTCGGCTGATTTGATATAACTTGCCAGAATCAACACGCTCATTGATCAGGGCGCGCAATGCCAGCATCAGGCTTAGGGTGCGTTGTTGCCCATCCACGATATTGCGGTTGATTTTTTCTACGTTATTTTCATCAGAAGCTCGATGGAATACTACCGTACCTAGTCGATAGGCACTCTTATCCTTGTACAAAGCTATATCTGCAAAAAGTTGGTTGATATGTCTGGCCGTCCACTTATATGGACGTTGGTATTCGGGTATCGCGAGATTTTCATCTTCCAGTAGCTGCCGGACGGTGAGAACGCCTTTTTTAAGTGAAGAGTCTACCCTTGTCATACTTATCTTTCCCATGTGTTCATAAGCACCTTACGTCCGAAGTCATAAATAGATCGTTTGCTCCCGCTACGTCTATTGCTGGAGATCCGGAGAGACAAATAAAGTGCGATGTTGTTGTTGGTAGCAAAGCCTAACGGTTCCTTGTGTTTCTCTGTCGTTTCACTCAGTGCGCGAGTGCCAATCTCTTAGTCTCCAGCGTCACGGGCGATTTGCGTTTATTGAAAATGTCTTCGCCAAAGCCTCGTATCCACCATTCCAGCATGGCGCTATCGACGACACTAGCAGTGATTTGGTAATGATCTTCGTACTCCTCTACTTCCTGGTCCTCAGATAGCTTTGCTTCAAGTAGGTGATACCCTGCTGCTTTGGTTATACAGAAGGTCAGTCTGACTCGCTCACCCTCGCCAAATCCGAAGCGCCCGTCATCATCGTAACGGCGCAGGTCAAAATGTGCCGGAGGTTTAAATTTCATGGTGCCTGCCTTGGCCGATACTAAGCGGTGCAGCGCTAAGCTGCGCTCATTGTCATAGCCCTCGAACCGGCATACCAGATACAGCTGGACTCCTTGCTGGGCAAGACCTAAGGCCATCACTCGAGCCTCTATCTCCTTGCCACTGGCATTTCGATAAGTCACCCCTAGCCACAGATTGTGATATAAGGCATCACTGACCTGCCTGAAGATCTCATCGTCAATTGCCGGCGGCAGCAATGGTTGCGAGGTACTAACGACCCTCACTTTCTTTAGCCACTGCGTTTCCAGACCACTTTTGCCTGGGTGTCGCAGGTTGCTGCGGGCCTGACGAAAATATCCACCCATAGAGGCAATGAGCTTTGAGGGTAGTAAATTTTTGAGGTGTTGTTCAGCCAGTGTTAACAGCAGCGACTCATGCTGATTCAACCCGGGTAACGAGAGTCCTTTTGCCTTTTCTTTCCAGCGATATCCATAAGGCTTGCCTCTGTCATCGCACTCGACATCAAAATGATCTGTAATCTGCTTCAGATGTCGCTGGATAGTGCGTAAATCACGTGTGTAGCCCGCAGCGGCCAGCTGAGCTTGGAGCTCATTGGCAGTGATTTTGCTGTTTCGCGGGATCCGTTTCAGCAGCTCAATGGTGAGATGTACGGTTTCCATGCTTTCAGGTCGAGCTGCCATAGCGCTACCTACTCATTTTTGGGCCATCTTATTAGTATGTGCGACAAAATGCGTCGCGCTGTACTTCATATTACATTTAGAAATAGTCTTTACAAGTTACCCATATGGCTATGGTCATCGTACCTTCAGATTGTATTAGGCTATTTCTTAGCCGCGACATAATTTGTCGCAGAGATCAATAGCATTAGTCTCCTCACTCATCGCGGAGATCCATATGCCTCGCAAGAAAGCGCCCCTTCTCTCCAATCCACGACAATCTGATACCCAGCTGCCAGCTATCGTGGAGCTTTGGATACATAGACTGCTGATACCACTGGGAGGTTACCGGGAGTTCGTGATGAGCCACGGTTTCAGCCATGATCGGCTTGCAGACGCTCTAGGCCTAGGGCACTGGTTAGACGATGGAAAATTTGATTTTGACGCCAAAAAAGCATTGGCTGAGCTGCGCCAACTTGCGCAGCGCTGCGAGAGGGAAAACGCAAATTGCGTTATGCCTGAGTCACTGCAAAAAAATCTAAACAGGCTTGCGACACTGGTAGGACTGTCATCTACGGACTGCAAAATCCTGGCTTTCGCCGTGATGGTCAATGTAATTGAGCTCCTGGACAATGCAGCCGATGCACTTGACCGTGTCTCCAGCGTTGATATGTATCGTGCGCTGTCCACCTTATTGGATGTCCCGGAAACAGACATTAGAGCATCACTGCGACCGGACGGACTGCTTTCGAAATCTGGGCTCGTCACGCTTCAGCGCTCGGGAACAAATTCAGTGCAGGGCAAATTGGAATTACTAAGCCACAGCTTTGCGGACAATTTATTCTCCATCGATTCTGACCCTATGAGCCTAATAAGAGAGGTTGTAACCCTCGCCCCGGCACCCGAACTTTCCTGGCAGGACTATGATCATGTGGCCGAGGCCGTAGCAGTTATTCGTACCTATATGGGAAAGGCGGTTAAAGCACATAGAAAAGGGGTTAACGTTTTTATCTACGGGCTTCCAGGCACCGGGAAAACGCAGTTCGCCCGTGTTCTGGCTGCCCATCTAGGGCTAGATCTATTCGAAATAGCGTCGGCTGATGAGGAGGGAGATTCCGTCAGTGGAGAGCGTCGCTTACGTGCTTTACGCGCAGCGCAATGTTTTTTTTCAAATCGGGACTCGTTGCTAGTCTACGACGAAGCTGAAGATGCACTACGTGAGCACCACGATCTGTTCAGTAGTCATCGCGGCCAGCCACGAAAGGCATGGCTCAACCGGTCTCTAGAAGAAAATTCCGTACCAACACTATGGCTTACAAATTACGGTGAAGATGTTGATCCGGCTATTGTACGCCGATTTGATATCGTTATTGAGCTACCCATTCCATCTCGCAAGCATCGTTATAGAATTCTGGAGCAATACTGCGGCGCGATACTTTCACAAGAAGAAATTTCTTCGCTGTCACAATCTGATGCCCTATCGCCCGCAGTGGCTCAAAGGGCAGCCTCTGTCGCCTCACTTGTGGCGGACGAACTACCGGAGCAAAGTGCAGGGGAAATTGTTAGAAACCTTGTCAACCGCACGTTACAGGCGCAGGGTTACAAAACCTTGGAATATTCCAATACGCTTGCACTGCCCCAGCTGTACGACCCCTCACTGTTAAATTGCGATTCAGATCTAATAGCCTTAGCGCAAGGCATCAAACGCGCCGGCAGTGCTAGATTATGCTTTTACGGACCCCCGGGGACTGGCAAAACGGCCTACGCTCAGTGGCTGGCGCAAGAGCTGGACACTCCTTTGATCGTCAAAAGGGCATCAGACTTGATGTCCATGTTTATCGGACAGACAGAGAGACTGATAGCTGCATCATTTGCCCAGGCTAGAAATGAGAAAGCGGTGCTTCTAATCGACGAAGTCGATAGTTTTCTGCAGGACCGGCGACAAGCACGGGCAAGTTGGGATATTTCCATGGTGAACGAGATGCTCACCCAGTTAGAGTCTTTTGAAGGGATATTTATTGCTTCAACCAATCTGATGGACAATTTGGATCAGGCTGTGCTTCGACGATTTGACCTAAAATTACGCTTCAACTATTTAGGAACCGATCAGGCGGTGGAGCTAACCGAATGTTACTGTCATCAACTCAAATTAGGGCGGCCAACCAATACTGAGCTTGCAACGATAGCTACTCTTCATAATCTCACACCCGGTGACTTTGCGACCGTCGGTAGACAGCACAGGTTTTCGCCTTTTAATGGTGCTAAGGCTTTTGTAGCCGCTTTGTTGGCTGAATGTGAGGTGAAAGAGGGGGCGGCTAAAGCTATAGGGTTCATTCATTAACAAAACAATGGCGTGTTAGGGGGGCTAAGTGGGCTAATCCCCGTTTTCCGAACACTGGGTAGAACCCGGCTCAGTCCCATCTCACTAAAGCCAGGGCTCTAAATTCGGGGGTAAGGTCAATGCCCCCAAAATGCTAGGTGAAAATTAGCATATTGGGGAAGCTCCGAAGAAAAATCTTCACAATTTCAACGCCGGAGGCGTGAGTAACACACTACAGTGGTGACAGACCAGCTAGATTTATAAAAAACGAAACACCATTAAGTGAATGCCTCTCGATTTATGGTTTCACCTGCCACATCAGAGCGATAGCTCTAACTATGAACATAACCGTAAACGCGATAATATTCAAGGTAAGAGTTAGCAGCAGCAATCTAAGGCTGCGCTAAACAAAGAGGAGAGTCTGAAGCAAGAGCTTTTCTATAGCACCTATAGATATGACTAAAATTACATAATCTAATTTTAATATATTCCTAAGTGAATTATATCAGATGCAATTCTCAGCGGAGATCGCTGAAGGAGTGGTGGATAATGTAGAAGGTACTTTTGCCTCGCGTAATTGTAAAAGTACCTACGACCCTGAATATGGTTCACAATACTTAGAAGGGAATAAACGAAGTAAGTTTCAAATGGGGAGACGGGGTCTTGAGTTATGATATTAATGAAATAAATGGCATGTTTACAGAAGACGAGCGCAGGGCGGGAATTGTCGGCATATATTTCGGGGCCGATGATAATAAGGAAGACGACGACGGCGACGACAACAACGATGACGTTGAGGTCGATGAAGCTTATGAACAGCAATTGAAACAAGAGAGCGAGGAAAGAGAGCGTATACGCCTAGGTCAAGAAGCGATTGCGGTCAAAGCAATTGCGGGAGCGAGATCGACGGTGGAGATACGGCAACGAATGATTAGGTTGCTACATAAAGATCATCTTGAATATGCAATTTCACGGTATGCACTTCATGAAGATTTGCCGACAGCTTACACTGCCATATGTAAAGAGAGGAACTGTTTAGAAATTCTCATAAAAGGAATGCTGCGAAAAAACTGCAATATTGATTTGACTACCAAGATCGTCGGAGAGATAGAGAATCTGTGTGTAAATATTAGGAGAAACGAGAGCAATCAAATCGTGTATACACGGGTCTCCAAAATACAAAAATATATACACAAAAAAGTCAACCTGGCAACTGGCGAGAACTCTCACCTCAAACTTCCTGTGCGCAATATGAAAAACTTGCTATCGACCGCGCGACTTCACTTGAGCATAATTGATCTAGAAACAAAGGATCACGAGTACCTGGAAAAAATCAGGTCGCTGACAGCTCAGGCTGTAGAGCTAGAAGATAGTCATTCTGACGACAAAGTTGAATCCACTATCTATTGGAATAATACACTTAGTTCAAAAAGCTACTATCCGAAATGGCGAGTTCGCCACCTTAGACACATCGAGCACTATTTTAAACAAGATATAAGAAGCGCTTTAACGATGCTCGAAAGCCTAAATAATGACGAGCCCGTTACGAGTTCACGGGAGACTGCAATACGTATTTATTGTGACCTGATTAGGACTTGACCGAAAATGCCCCAGAGGGCTGGGTGAAATTCAGCACAATGGGGCGGTCCTGAAGATGCTAATCTCCACAGTTTCAAGCGCGGAAGCGCCGAGTAATACACTTACATGGTGGCAACCCTATTAAACAAATCAATTTTAAGGCGTTTCGAATTTAAAATTTCATTGTTAATGGTTTCACCTGCCACGTCGAGGTTACGAACCTCACTATAACTGTAGCGTTCGAAGTCAACATAATCAAGATCAAAATGGGATAACGTAGCGATACGTTTATCGTATGAAAAGCAATTCTCCATCACCGTATAGTGATCTCTGACGTACGGAAAAATAGGAGATCTTACAATAGTCTTAAGTTTTCTGAATCGTGTGAATGGGTCCTTGCTCGCCTTCGAGTTAAAAAGTCTGTTCTTAAATTGTGCGACCTCTCCTTGATTGAATAGCCAATACCTACCAATATCGAACCAGAATCCTCGATCTGCGATTGCCTGAATCTTTAGGGCGCCAAGATCGTCACTTATGCTTTTTTTGTAGTGCTCTAGAAACCTGGGCAGATCGTTCTTGAGTATTGATACATGGATAGAATCTACATTTGCATAACACAACTCAAGATTAGGCCACTGCTCCAATTCCTCAATGGTACTAAATAATTTTAGTCTAGCTTTGGCCACAATCTGAGCTGATAAGGAAAAGACATTGAAATTGGATTTTATATCAATCACGTTAATACTGATCCCATTCTCACTATTGAGAATCTTAATTAAATTCTTCTTAGTTAAATATGAAATAGTTTCAGCTGGTGCTTGGTAGGCAGGTATATTGAATTGGAAGTACCCTGTAAAGAATTTGGATGCCTCCTCCCAGCTAGGAAACCAAACCTTTTTGTATTGCTTGGTAGAAGATGAGCCATGAAGTGTTTGTAGTTCAAACTGAACAAGATCTTTCATGTAATATGATGCTTGCTTTCTATAATTTTTCTTTTCTTTATATAGTCGCACTGCTTTCTTGTAGAGCGGGTGTGGGATAGTTGACTTACTGATTACCCCGTCGTGAATCTCTATGGAGCTAAAATAGACTTTATACTTTTCTATCTCAAATTTGAATGCAAGGCACTCTATTTCATGTGAGCCTTCCAATTTGAACTTATATGATTGCCCATTGTGTATCAACGAGAACGGGTGCCTCTTGTTAAAGGTTGATGATTCTTCTAAAGGGGCTTTGAAAGTGACTCGATATAGTCCTTCGTGTAGGCCAAAGGTATCCGTGGTCTTTTCTGTCGGTGCCCAATATTCTAAAGCTTTGGGATCAACGAATTCCCCATCCATACAGGATGGATACATAGAGTTGAAATCTAAAGCTACTATTGCTCGGTCTTCTCGCTCTTCTCTCAAACGAAAAACCTCTTGCACCCCTTTGTGGTTTGCAAAGTAGAAATTATGGTCTAATTTATTTTTGAATCGTATTTTGCGCGCTATCCGATGGAGATTAAGGTTTGTAAAGTGTATTCCTAGAGACAGGGAAAATATTTTGTTCTTCTTAATCCTGACCAACGATTTGTTGAGTTCTGAATAATTTTTCGCCAAATCCTCTGAGTAATGTATATTCTTGATATGTTGAAAATTAATCTCAAAAACCCACACTTTAGCTTCATACTCTGCCTCTATATCCGCCAACAAATGCCTCTCTTTGCTGGTTAGTACGATGAGTTTTCGTCTTTGTTTTTTATTAAGCGAAGCTATGTATTCCCGTGCGTCTATATACCTTCCTTCTTCAAAAACGAGTTCACCATTTGTGGAAATTGGTATAAACCTAAATTCACTCGAAGCAGAGTTTTGTGTGGATCTAATTCTGGTAATATTTCTCGAAATATCGCCATTCAGTTCTACAATTTGATCGAAACGACCGCATTTGATCTTGGTAATAGTCTTGCTCATATCTGTAGTCTTTAGGATGGCTTTTTTTGGATTATCTCACGCTCGTAAGGGTAGCATAACTTGGCGGGAGCGGCATGGTAATCCTCTCAGCACACCATTTATGACTGGCGAAAGATGCTGGACCAGAACGGGCTGATAGCCAACCTGAACCGCAAAGGTAACTGACATAACAATGCAGTAGCTGAGAGCTTCTTTCAGCTCCTAAAGCGCGAACGGATTCGGCGAAAAGCGTACCCGAGCCCAGAAGTCGCACAGCAGGATATATTTGCTTACATTGAAAGGATTTTACAATCCGGTCCGCCGTCGTGGATCCAATGGAAACGTGTCGCCAGCCCAGTACGAAAATCTGGAGAACTGGTGGTGATTAAGTCCTAACATCAAACCAAGTGTCCGGTTTAATTGGAGACTAGTTCACGGCGTTACTAAATATTTTATGAAAACATGACGAAAGAATGTAGTGTCCTCAGAAGCGAGGCCTAACGCAGTTACGTCAACTACGGTGAGGCGGAGGTGAACACTACATATTAGACCTTAACTTGGTGCATATCACGAAGATGTGTACCTTTTAGTCGCTTGAAAAGCGCTTCTATTTCCCAAGATCCATCTTCGCATAGTTCCCGCGTTTTACCGGACCGCTCCAAAGGCATCATACGACGTAGGTCAAAGATCAATCCGAAGAGCAGGCTGCTGAGTTCGACCAATTTCTCTAAGGGACAATTCCACATAGCGCCAGTGGGATTACCCTTAGCCTCTATTGAACCGTCCGGACCGACGAAAAGCAGACCGAGGCACTCGTATTCCGGGTAATTTTCAGATACCCAAACCAAATGGTCATGCCCTTGTGATATGTCTTTCTTCCAATATATTGCCGGATTTTTTTTGTCTGTCTTCAGTTCAAATGCAATACAAGTCGAAGACGCGTTGTCCACCCACAAAACATCCGGTCCTGTCCCTAAGTCGTTGTCCGGGCGGGTAGAGGTAAAGCCGAGATATTCGCCCAAAACCCGAGTAGCTTCTTCAACCTGTCGACTTGAGCCTCCGCTCAAACTAGCAAGCTGAGTACGACATCGTTTTTGCTCATGCTCGAACTGATCATTGATAGTCAATCCTACGAGCCTGTCAATGTTGCGTGCAAAAAGTGACGCATCTTCTTCAAGAGTCGCTGTACTTTGAGAGCCGGCGGCGCGCCCGCTCTGGCAGGATAGTTGACACCATCTACTTTTACCAGATGGGCGGATTGAGAATATGAGTGGCGCGATTTTCACAGGAGCGTAAGGAAGCAGTTTTGAGCCGGTTACTGCCGCCGTACAACAT
>Ga0208032_1000865_pt1 | contig 14254 bp, 20 predicted proteins | sample MalvirAntarct_66_FD_184254 | JGI IMG/M metagenome (GOLD analysis project Ga0208032, IMG submission 184254) | Marine viral communities from the Global Malaspina Expedition - Malaspina viral metaG Antarct_66 (SPAdes) (version 2) | ecosystem: Environmental > Aquatic > Marine > Oceanic | place: West... | reverse complement strand
CTGTTAGAACACCAGAGGTATCGTCGAAAAAGGCCGCATATTTGTATGCGTCATCGGGATGAACGATCGCCGCGTCTGGTACCCCACCCTCACGTTGGCTTTCTTCGCTGGTGGGCCGCAGGAGAACAACTGGCGAGCCGTTGGCCAGCGAGTGAATCTCAAGGGAAAGGGTGGGCGATACGGGGTTGTACAGGTAGTCGACCGGCAGCTCTACGGGGCGCCGCCGGTTCACCGTGATGAAGTCGCCATCCTCGTTGCCATACACAGCGCGGATCGCAACGTTGCTCGTTTGCATGCCGTCAAACGTGTCTGCGCTGACAAGGCTGTAACCAACCGGAATCGTATCTGGCTCAAACCAGAGTTGTGACTCCCGGAGCAGATCGGGATCGTCCGTTGCGACGCCTCGGTCGTCAGGGAGGCCAACCGTCCGAACAGGAAGGCTTCCCACGAAGCCATCCGGAACGAGCCGGAGTTGCCCATGGGTGCTGGGTTTTGCATCAGGATCTGGTGTCGAGGCCGGTGCAACGTACACGGGCGTTCCAGCCGCCACCGCCTCCGCCAGGTCTGGATTCTCCAGCAGGGCTTCCTCCTGACTAGGCGCCGGTAAGAAGTCCCGTCCGCCTTCCGCGAACGCGCCCAACTGCACGGAGACAACGGCGCATACCACCCCAGCGGTAGCGACGCCCGCCATCAGGAATTGCGTTCGTCTTTGTCGGCTGATCACAGGTCCTCCCTCTCGCGAGAACTACAGTAGGATTTAGACACTCTTTTCACCTCTCGATTTGGAACCCAGGGAACGGTGGGGCACTAGTAATACCAGTTCGTTATCGACGGGCGCGTCATCGCCTTGATGATTCTCGGCAGGAGACTTCGCGGATTTTGCTTGTTCCGTGAGGCGGACCGGTCACCGAGGGGGGCTCGCTAGCCACCAATCAATCAACTTAGCCAGCCGCACCCCGCGGGCTCCGGTCCCCACGCAGCGCTTCCGTTGTGACGCGGCGATTCGGAAGTGAGCGACGCTGATGCCTGCCCCTTGCCTTCATTGGCGCGAGGTCGGTAACACGTATCGGGGGCGCTAGGAACCCGACCTGGGGGCGCGGGCTCCTCGGGGACTGAGGCTCAACGGGCCACAGTAGAACTGCATACACCGCAGGAGTCCCACCGCTGCGAACTCCTTCTGTCGGGTCACCCTCCGAGCTCGACGGACCTCTGAGAACACTACCGCTGCTCGCATCCGTCCCGGATTTAGTGCAGTACGGCTGCTCCCGTCAGCGCGGGGATACCCCTTAGACCTTGCTTCTCCTGGAGGTGGCGAGTGGCCTGTGTCCGTCGACAGGCTGCACGCTCTGTTGCTGCTTCGCATCGGAGACGAGCGCGCCGGCACGGCAGCGCTGGAGATTGCGCGGAGCTGGGCACATCAGACCGGGTACGTGATCGAGCAAGCGCTCGCGAGACACAGTTAGTTGATCTTCATGGCCTCAGCTCCGACAGGAACATGCGGAGCCAGCGAACCGAGCTGCGGCGTAGTGGGCGGAGCGTGCTTGCTGAGCTCGGCATTGACCCCGTGCGGCATGCCTACTTCGCGCTCGACGCGCTTTCCGTCGGGCGAGTTGCGTCGAAGTTGACCGCCGTGAGGCGGAGGTGATTCGGCTGCTCGCTGATGGCCTCACCTACGGTCAGACTGCTGCGCGCCTTGAGATCAGCGCCCAGACCGTGCAAGTCCACGTTCGGCATGTCTACGCGCAGCTCGACGCCCACGGAAAGGTCAGTGCGATTCGGCGCTCAAGCGAGCTCGGGATCATCTAAGTCGTCAGAACTGGACTACCTGCCAACAGATTCAGTGCCAGCTCCGATATTCGAACGAATCCAAACCGTTCCGACGACTCAGGTCTGCCTGGCCGAGTGACTCCCGGGACCGGCTGGTGGACGACCTCATGAGTCGCTCACGATGTCCGAGGAGTGGATCGGTTATGGGCCGATACGCGGCCGCCACGTCCCCGGAGCACATGCCAATCCGGGGGAGGCAACTAACTGAGACGCTGAGGCGTCTACAGACGGAGTACTCGATGGCCGTCTGGAGGAGCGCGAGCACCTCGCACTCCGTCGCGAGTACGGGCGAACTGGCCCTCCTGCCGGTTGCCCGGCCTGTGACAGGAGGGCCACGCGAGCAGTTGAACCGGACGATCCAGCGACGCTGCGGTGGCGAGTGGCACGAAGAGCCTCTGGCAACCCCGGTCGAGGAGTCCACGGGGTGGCGTACTGCATGCAGCCAGTACCTACATATCCGAGGGGAATCCGCACTTATTTTACGCGTAAGGTGGCGGGATCCTCAGCAATACTTTTGGCTGGCAACCGGACGACGACACCCCCGCCGGTCTCATAGCCGCACGTTCCGCTAACTGCTGCTCAGGCCGCCACGGCCCTCGTTACCTCGATCAGCGCGTGTAGCGCGAAATAAGCGTGCGTCGTGCGAGGTAAGCGTACCGGTGGACTGCCCCTGGAGTAGCCGCTGCTAGCCTGCTCCCCGTATGAAGCGCGTTTCGCCGGTCTCGCGAGCTCCGAGAGAGCAAGAAAGCCGGCACGGATGGGCTCATCCAGGACGTTGAGGATGGATCACCCCCTTCAGGGAAACGAGCAGTGCTCTCCACGGGACCCGTCGAACGAGCCACCAGCGAACCCAGAGGAAAGACTGACAGGAGGCACACTGAGGAAGCACGAAGCACACGCTCGAGCGATGGACGACTGCAGCGTTGCGATCGCCACGGGTAGCTTGATGTCCTCGGCACGAAAGGAGTCATTACGAAAACGTAGTCGCGCCCGTTGGGTACGACCCGCACAAACCTGACCAATGTGACCGCCATGCCCGCTCCCTGAGCGCGCGATCCTCCGTGATCGGCACGTGGGGCCGGCACGACATGGCTCGAGGCCAGGACACCTGACAGACAACCCGCGCGCCGCGAACCAACCCCGATGGATCCCATCCGGGGCGATTCCGCGTGCCCGCACAGGAGGAAGCAATGGATCGGTTCGACGACGGAGAGATCGAAGAGTTCGGGGACCGGCGGCGCCTAAGCGGTGGCCGTGGCCCGGCGCTGGCGCGCTGCGTCGCGACGGTGATGGTGATCACCTTCGTGCTCGCGGCCGCCGCGAAAGCCATCCCGGCGTAGTCGCCCCGCGTGGAGCGGGACGGAAAGGAAGGATCAGATGGAACGGAGAACGAGGAAGCGGAAGCCACGCCTGCTGAGGCGGTGGATCGAACGCATCAGGCGGTGGACCGGGCGGATCGCGCACGCAGTCATCTGGTGCTGCTTGCAACTCCGCGCCGGGTGGCGGGCGGCGGCGACACGGCTGCGCCCGTGGCGGCCGGTCGTGATCGTCGATGCGAAGCGCGGTCGAGCACGTCGGTTGCGCCGGACGTTGAGCCGGGCGACGCGGGCGCAGTTCCGGGCGCTGGGCGTCCCGCAGCCGGATCACCTGCTGATCGTGGTGCAACGCACGGTCGAGCAGGAGGAGCGGCAATTGGCGTCGCTCCTGCAGGTGTTCGAGACCGAGCACCAGGTCCGCCGTCATGTGCTCTTCCTCGCCCTCACGGTCGAAGGCGAACCGATGAGCGACGGCGCGATCGTGGCGGCGTTGCGACAGCAGCTGCATGAGGTGGTCGGCGAGGCGCTGGGCGCGCTCGTGTGCACCGTCCCCGGCACCCGGACGAGTGCACCGCGGCCGGCGGCGGTCGTGCCGCTGCGTCCGCTCGCCGCCGAGCCGCCGCCCTTCGACCACGAGGCGCCGTTCCCGGACGACGCCGACGCACCCGTGGAATCCGCGATCGACGGTGCGTACGCCGTCGTCGCGCAGCGATAGGAGATGGAGATGACGACCCAGGGATTGGTGTTGAACAGCCTGGCTGACCTCGTGGCGGTCCGTGACCGCTTCGTGGTCGATGGGCGCGTGCCGGACGAGCTGGCCCTCGTACCCGTGATCGACGAGCGCAATCCCGACGCGATCGGTTCGCTGGTCGCGGACGCGCAGGCGGCGCTCGCCGAGTTCGCATCCGTGATCGAGGCGGACCGCGCCCGCCGTGGTGAAGCCGAAGCGGGGCTGGCCCACTGGCGTCGCCTCCGCGACGAGCTACACCGCGTCGACCGGATCGCCGTGCAGACGCACGAGGCAGCCGCGCGGGCGGATGAGCTGGCGCGGATGGGGTTCGCGGAGTCCGACCGCCACCAAGCACGGTCTTGGGCCGAGCACATGGGCCGGCTCGCAACGCGGGCCGACGCGCATGCGGCTGTGCTGCGACGGGAGGCGGACGCCTTCGCTGAGCGAGACGACATCAGGAGGCTCCTCGCCGAGGAGCGCAACCAGGAACAGGAGATGGAGATGCGAGAGACGCTGACGCTGGCGAGGGAGCACCTGGACAGCGGCGCATACGAAGAGGCCCGGCAACTGCTGACTTCCGTGGAAAAGTCGATCAGCAGCCAGCCGGACCTTGTACGAACGTTCGAAACGCTACGGAAGCGCGCCGCGGCCGTCAAGATCGAAGTGGCAGAGCAGGCGCTCCGCGAGGGACGGCGGCTGCACCGGCGCGAGCCGGTGGCGGCGCTCGACCTGCTGGAACCGCTCGACCTGGAAGGACTGCCGGAGGAACTCGCCCGGCACCTCTACGGACTCTGGCTCACCGCCTGCCGGCGGATCGGGCTGCTCGCCGCGGTCCATTACCGGACGGGCTTCGGCCGAGGCGCGGTACTGATGCCGACCACTGACGGCCAGTACGAGGTCGTCTCGGCGATCGGCCTGCGCCGCTGGGAGCGTGGCCGGCGGTTCGGGCCGCAGGCGCTGCGAGGCGCTCGCCCGCTCGCCTGACCCGCTGACACAGCAGCCATCCACCTCCTTCGGGGCCGCCTTCGGGCGGCCCCGATTTCGTGCTGCCCGCAGTGCGGTCCGCCGTTACTGCCACCCATCCATGTCTGCCGAAAGGAAACCGAACGTGTCCAAGAACGACCGCTTCCAGCGCGCCGTGCGCGGCGTGTGGGAGAACAGCCATGCCGTCTACAGCGAGTGGACCGATGCTCAGCAGGCTGCCGTACAGCCCGCCGTCGAGGCCCTGCTCGCCTGGCTCGCCGATGCCGAGAGCGAAGGCGAGTTGATCGCCCGCTACTGGGAGGTCGGCGATCCACCCGGCGAGGTCATAAGACCGCACCTGCCCACCGGGATCGGCCCAGAGGCGGCGCTCACCGTGCAGGAGGAGTGTTTCTGGCGCCGCGTCATCGAGCTCGAAGCGGCCGCTCCCGATGCATGACGTCGCGGCGATCCGTGCCGCGCACCCGATCGCGGCGACGGTCGCCTCCGCCGGCGTCGAGCTCAGGCCGTCGGGGAGACGGCTGACCGGCGTCTGCCCGTTCCACCGCGACCGTGACCCGAGCTTCGCGGTCTACCCGGAGACCGCGTCGTGGTTCTGCTACGGCTGCCACGCGGGCGGCGACGTGATCGACTTCGTCGCCCGGCTCCGCGGCACGTCGTTCCGGGAGACCGCCGCGCTGCTCTCGCAGGGGCTGCCCGCACTCCCGGCGAACGTCATCCCGCTCCCAGCACGCCCGCCCGCCGCTCGACTCGATGCCGCGTCACTGGCCGTCGTCGAAGCAACCGTGACGCACTATGAGCGCGCGCTGCTGAAGTACCGGGACGTGCGCTCCTACCTTGCACGGCGCGGGATCTCCCTCGAGTCGGCACGACGGCTCCGACTCGGATACGCGGCCGGCGGGCTCGTCGACCAACTGCGCTCGTCGCGTCTGAATCTCGAAGCGGCGGAGCGGCTCGGGCTAATCGCCGGCGAGCGGGACACGTTCACCGGCCGGATCGTGATCCCGGATGTTGACGTCCATGGCCGCGCGACCTGGCTCACGGGACGCACGCTCGTGGGGCATGGCCCCCGCTACCTGAACCTCAGAGCGCCGTCGCCCCTGCTCGGGGTAGCGCAGGCGTCGCAGGTCGGCGCAGAGGCGGTGGTGGTCGTTGAGGGACCGTTTGACTGGCTCACCGCCTGGGGATGGGAGCTCCCGGCGGTCGCGCTGGTCGGCACGCACGCCTCGCGGCTCGTCCTCGCCGCCCTTCGCGGTTTCCGCACCGTCTACCTCGCGCTCGACGCTGACGGCCCCGGCCGTCGCGCATCGGCGCAGCTCGCGTCCGCCCTCGGGCGACGCGCCCTCACCGTCGCGCTCCCCGGGGGAACGCACGACCTCAACGAACTCGGACAGCGCAGAGGCGGGCGTGGTGCCTTCCTCGCAGCACTGGCCGAGGCCCGCAGACGACAGGAGGAGTCATGGCAGCAGAGCGAACGAACGCGCCGCAACCGCGCCGCCTGAGCACCGCGACGAAGCGGAAGCTCCGGCAGCCGCTCGCGGCCGAGCACGTCTCTGAACGCGAGGGCGACGACGGAACGGTCCGCTACCTCGAAGGGTGGCGGGCGATCCAGCTCGCCAACGCAATCTTCGGCGAGGACCGCTGGGGCGCTGAAGTGATCGGCGAGGTCACCTACCGCCCGATCCCGCAGACGGGTCGGCGGAACGCCATCCCGGTGCTCGGCATCTACACCGCAACCGTGCGCATCACCGTCGATGGCTGTCTCCCACACAGTGACGTGGGCGTGGCAGCCGTCGAGGAGCAGACGCCGGAGCAGCACGCCACGGCGTACAAAGCGGCGGTGACGGACGGCCTCAAGCGAGCGCTGCGACACCTCGGCGCCGGGCTCGGCAACGAGCTGTCAGCACGAGTCGATGGGACAGACGCCACCTGCCCGGTCGACGCCGAACCGCTCCGCCGCGAGGTACTCGCGATCGCCGAGCGCGCCGGCTCCGACGAGGCGCGCACGCGCGTGTGGGTCTCTGAGAAGTACGGTTGCCCGCTCGACGAACTCGACGCACCTCGGCTCCAGGACGCCGTCACCCGCCTCGCACGCGGCCTCGACCGCCGCAATGGACACGCGCAGGCCGCCTGACGATGCTCCTGCAGCCAGCGGCCCGGCGCGTGCTCACGACGCGCTCGGGCCAGTACGCCGTGGCGGTGATCCCGCTGTGGTACTCGCCGATCCCCGGCTTCCACGCCACCGCCGTCCAGGCGGTGCGCACCGACGGCTCCACGCACACCGTGCGGCTCACCGTCTACGAGCGCGAGACGCCCGGCGGCGACGCCCATGCGGGAGACCATGACAGCCCACACGCGGCGTAAGCCCGTCGCCGCCCGGCGCGACCCGTACGCGGAAGTCACCGCCCGCATCATCGCCGCGCTCGAACGTGGCACCGTCCCGTGGCGCCACCCCTGGCGCGCACGCGGCCTGCGCAACGCGGTCTCGCACCGCCCTTACCGGGGCATCAACCTGCTCGTGCTCAGCCTGACGTCGATGGAGGCGGGCTACGACGATGCCCGCTGGCTCACGTATCGGCAGGCGGAGCAGCTCGGGGGGCACGTCCGTCGCGGTCAACACGGGACACGCGTCGTCTTCTGGAAGTGGCCCGCGCGCGAGGAGGAGCGTGAGGACGGCCCCGACGACGAGCGACGCGGAGACGCCTTCCCGCTGATGCGCCTCTACACGCTCTTCAACGTCGCGCAGTGCGAGGGACTCGCGCTCCCCGACGCGGAGGCCGGTGAGGAGTTCGACACGCAGGAACGGGCCGAGGCGATAGTCGCTGGCTATCCGGATGGGCCCGACGTGCTCCACGATGCCGAGGCTGCCTACTACGTCCCCTCGCGCGATGAGGTGCACCTACCGCCGCGCGGGGCGTTTCGGGACGCGGACGGCTACTACGCGACGCTCTTCCACGAGCTCGCTCACTCGACCGGCCATCGCTCCCGGCTGGACCGCGAGGGCTACCAGGAGTCGGCACCGTTCGGGTCGCCGGTCTATTCACGTGAAGAACTGGTCGCGGAGTTCGCGGCGGCGTTCCTCTGCCAGGAGGCGGGCATCGATGCCTCGCGCCTCGACCAGTCCGCCGCCTACATCGCGTCGTGGCTGCGGGCTTTGCAAGACGACCGCCGGCTCGCGGTCGCGGCGGCCGGACAGGCCCAGCGCGCCGTCGACCACATCCTCGGCCGCGACCCGCAGCCAGCCGCGGCCTCTGTCCATGAAGAGGAGCATGCAGATGTATAGCCCGAAGATCCCCGAGCGGCTGATCCCTGTTATTTGGAATAAGTGCAGAGGGCCGATACTCCGCAGAGCCAGTGGGCCGGTGGTATGATATACACCATGATGGATGTCCGCCTGGAGGGCCCCCATGCAACGCACCAACATCTACCTCGACGAAGACCAGCTGCGTGCGCTGAAGCACCTGGCTGCCGAGGAGCAACAAAGCGTCGCTGTTCTCGTCCGCCACGCGGTGGATGAGTTCCTGGCTCGCCGCTTCGAGGAGCATACCGATTGGGGTGAGCGGTTCGATGCTCTGGCCAATCGTATCCGGAGCCGCATTCCCGCAGACCTGATCCCCGAGCAGATCGAGGTGGACATCGGCGAGGCGCGCGAGGAGGTCCGTCAGGCGCACCGTGCTGCCCGTGCGGCGAGCAGTGCGCGTCGTCGTTGACACCAACGTCTGGGTTTCGGCTGTCTTGAATCCGGCGGGCCCTCCGGCGATGGTGCCCGCCGCTCTCAGTCGTGAACGGTTCACGCTCGTCACGAGCGAACCCCTCCTCGCCGAGGTTGCGGAGGTGCTGGCACGACCGCGCTTCGCCACCAGGTACGGCGTAACGGCCGCCGACATCACCCGTCTCCTGGCGCTGCTGCACGAACGGGCTGAGATTGTTCCGGTCGCTGGCACGGTCCACCTCTGCCGAGACCCGGATGATGACGTGGTGATTGAAACCGCTCGCGCTGGCGCCGCGCAGGCGATGGTCTCGCGCGACGACGATCTCAAACACGACTGGGACCTGATCAAGCTCCTGGCCGCTGAGGGGATCGAAGTGCTGAGTGTGCGCCAGTTCCTGGCGAGACTGGCTGAAGAAGAGGCGAGGGAGCAGGGCACTACCTGACGCTCCGGTCCCGCCCTCATTTCGTTGCTCCAGACCGTGTGAGTAGCGGGATGAGCACCATCGATGAGTGAGCAGGGTCCAACTCCCGAGGGGTTGGACCCTGCGGCGTCGGCACGTCTGCCAGACGCTCGCACAGTCGCTCCAGGGCTCCAATTCCATCATCGACTGCCGCTACTTCCTCTTCGGTCAGCGGGATTTCCTGTCTCAATCGCATCAGGTTGGCCTTGCCTTCGAGCAACTCGGCCCGGGTAGAGCCCTTCGGCACGTAGAAGGAGCACTTGGCGCAGGCCATCCGGTGCGGGCACTGTTCGAAGAAGTCGTAGGTGCAGTAGCCGTGGCCGAGGTCGTAGAACCGCCACGGCTGCCCACCAGCAGCCGCGCCGGTCGTGACCGCGTCCCGGTCCAGGAGCATGTCAATCATGCGCAGGTTGCGCTGGAAGTAGCCGGCGGCGGCATACGCTCTGGCCAGACGGGTGGGCGCAATCTTCGCGTACTGCTGGGTGGACTCCACCGAGCGGTGCCCCAGCCATTCCTGCAGCTCGAAGAGATTCAGCGGCTCCTTCGAGTTGTAGAGCTGGGTGGCGATCGTCGATCGGGCACGATGGCTGGTGATCCGGCCCCGTGCATCCTCCAACGGGATGCCAGCCTTCCTACACAGCAACGGGATGAGGATGTCATTCAGGTAGTGCTGGCCGACTCGCTTGCCGCGGTAGGCAAACAGGAGATGCACCGCTTCGCCGGTCTTCTGGTCAATCGCCTGGGGCTGTAGCGGCCGAGCCGTCTCCCAGTCGTTGACAGCTTCTCCGACGATCCGGTCCACCGCCTTGGTGAAGGCGGTGCCGGTCTTGTTGACCGGGACGTCCAGCCAGCACACGGCATCCTGCGGCAGCATCTGACCCGTCCCCTGGACGGCCACATCCTCGCGCTGCCAGCGCACGCAGCCCACCCGCAGCCTCAGTAGTTCCGCCGAGCGAAGCCCGGCGAACAGCCAGGTAACGGCGAGGGCGCGCAGCATCAGCGGCGGATACCAGTGCACGTGGGTGCGGGGATGCTTCGGCACGTCGTCGGCGGTCAGGTTGATACCCGCCCACAGCAGTTTCGCCCACACGTCGTCGGCGATAACGCGGGGGTCGGGACCGATGAGCGCCCGGACAGCGAGCGGGGTGCGGAGCGCCCGACGCACATCGAAGCGCAACGTAATCCAGCCCCATGCCTGGCAGTCCTGGAGGAATCGACTCATGCTGCGGAGGTGTTGTTCCTTGCTCCTCGGCATGAGCGGCTTGCCGATCCGGTCCCGCAGTCCAGGGTTGAGTGGAGCGTGGCTCCAGTCTCCAACCCGCATGCGGTCGACGGCGGCCACGTACTCGCCACACAGCTCGCGGTTCCATTGCTGCGGACCCTCGACCTCCGGATGCATGGCTGCCAGCCAGCGCCCCGTCTGCAGGACGAATCCGTACACACTCCTGCGCGCCCGTGGCGAGAGGGTGGACGTCGCTTGCCATCGCTCACACCACCGCGCCCATTCGAGGGGCACGTCGGACGCTACCGCGGGCAGGTCGGCGGCTGGATCCGGTGGCCGGCTGCCCGCTGATGGCAGGGTGAGCAGCCCCAGCTCTTCGAGCGCGCGGACCACGCGGTCGATCCGCTTCCGCACGGGAGCCGGCACACTGGCTCTCCGCGCCTCCGCAATGGCCTCCCCGGTGATCCCCGCCAGGCGCGGGTTCCCGCTCCTCAGGAGCAGCTCACAGACCGCGCGTGGCAGGATCGTGCGGTCCAGCGATGGCCCGCAGCCCCACGCCTGGTACGTCCCCGCGACCTGCTCGATCGCCTCGTCGACCGGTTCGCGGCCGAAGACTTTGCAGGCCAGCGCATAGCGGAAGGGCCCCGCGATCGGAAGGTCAGCGTGCAGGTCCCGCTGGCTGCCTAGCCAGTAGGCACAGGCCAGCAGGTGCTGACGCCAGATCGGGTGAGCGGCGTTCACCAAATCAAACCATTCCTCGCGGGTCCACCCCCAATAGACCCGCTGGAGTTGGTGGACCTGCTGCAGGACGAGTCCTGCCGCGCTGGAATGAGTCTGACGCCGGGCTCCCGTTTGGTTCAGCACATCGTCAAGCGGTCGGCGGACCCGGGCGAGCTGGGCGCGCACCTCGACGGGTGCCGGCCCGGCCCTACGCCCAACCGCCCGCCGACGCACGACCTGCTCCAGCGCGGTCGCTTCGGCCTCGCTCAGTGCGACGCTGCGGTCGTAGCGGTCGAGGTCGAGCGGACCTCGCCAGGGGGCCGTCATCCGAGCACCTCGAGCGCCAGCTCGGCACGCCAGGCGTGGATGGCGGCCAGGCCGCGTTCCATCTTGGTGGCCAGTTCACGGCCGCTTACGTGGATGTACAGCAGCGTGCTCTGCACGTTCCGATGACCGGCGAACTGGGCGATCTCGTGCACGCCCCAGCCGGCTCGTGCGAGATCCGTCAGGCAGAGATGGCGAGGGGTGTGCGTGGAGAAGTTCGGCACGCCAGCCCGACGGCCGATCCCAGCGACGACCTTGGACCACGTCCAGAGCGTGATCGGCTGACCCCGATTGCGCCGTGAGGCGGAGAGGAACAGGGGCCCGCGGGCACGGCCGAATGTTCGGCGTTCGACGAGATACGCGGCGTACAGCTCTCCCGTCGCCTCGGAGTACGGGACGATCCGCTCCCGCCTGGTCTTGGTGGTCTCCGCTCGGACCCGAAGCAGGCGCGCCGCGGGGTCCACGTCACTGGTCTCAAGGCGACACAGCTCTTCGCGGCGGAGGGCGGCGTCGTACGCGAGCGCCAGCATGAGCCGGTTGCGTCGGGGCTCGGCCCGGGCTGCCTCCAGGATCGCGCGCCACTGGGCGTCGTCAGGTATCCACGGGAGCGTGTGGTAGCGCGGGAGAATCCCGCGGTCACTGGCCCCGCCGAAGTTCCGTCCCGGCGTGTAGCGCCCGCGGCCCACGGGATTGGTTGACCGGAGGCCCTCCTCGACCAGGTAGTCGTAGTACAGCCGCACGGCGGTCAACCGCTGCTGCAGGGTGGCATTCGCCAACCTTGCGCCACTCCGGCCCCGGCCGGCCCGGCCATTCGGTCGCGTGGTCAGGTCGCGCAGATACGCCGCGATGTCCGCTCGAGAAGCTGCACCTGTCGTAACGGCAATCTGCCGGCAGAATCGCAGATGGTCGTCTAACGCCCGCGCGTACGCCGCGACCGTGCTGGGCGCCAACCCCAGGTTGAGCTGCAGCGATAGCCACGCTTGCGCGCATGGCTCCTCAGCCACCGCCGGGTAGCGCGCCCATTGGACCTGATCGCCAAACACAAGGAAGGAGTGTAGACGCGCATCGGCAAAACCCTGTGACTGTCGGGCCGATCGTCCCGGCATCGCGAATTTCGACACCGACGTGAAAGGAGATGTTCCCATCTATAGCCCCAAGATCCCTGACCGATACATCCCTGAGCTATTCATGCTCGCTCGTGCTCGCGGCCTCCCCATGACCAGACTCGTGGCCGAGGCCGTGGAGCGCCTCCTCGACGAGCAGCGCCCGCTGCTCGAGGACCGGCGAAACCGGCCAGAGCCGGCTCCCGTAGCCGGACGCCCGGAAACCGGGAGTCTGAAATGAGGAGAGTCGACAGATTCCACAGAATCCCGCCGCTCTACCGGCTCGGCCAGGCACAGGGCCGGCCGATGACGCACCTCGTCGCGGAGGCGGTCGAACGCTACCTCGCGGCGGAGGGATGGCTCGATGACCTCGAGCCATCCGACGTCCCGCCCGACAACGTCGTGCGTGGGGTCTTCGATGGCGCGGACGAGCGCACGGCCGCCTGAGCGCCATGACTCGCCTGCGCCACGGCGTCCTCGACCTCCCGGTCCCGCCCGGCCTCGCAGAGGACGCCCCGGGTTGGGACGCCTGGTTCGAGCGGGCGCTCGCGGCGGCGTTCGAGGACGGACGCTGGGCGGACGCCAGCTCGATTACCCGCTCCGAGGTAGGAACCCTCGACGCACATGGGCGCTTCCAGCGCCCCACATGAAAGGAGACTCGATGGAGACGATGCACATCCGCTGCGGCGGGTTCAGCGCGGCGGTCGACGCCTACGCGCGTGACGGCGCCGATCTGTGGTTCATCTCGATGATCTCGAACCAGCAGTCGATCCGCGCGCTCTGGGCGCGTCTGCTCAAAGGCGAGCCCGCCGTGATCAGCGACGACGCGCTCATGGGCGGCCGGTACTGCACGCTCGCGCCGCAGGCGCGCGCCGACTGCCGCTTCCACACGGCTCGGTTGCCGGCCACGGGCGCGACACACGCGATGCTGGTGCCGTCAGCCGCGCTCTACGCGGGCGAAGGCCCCGACTTCCTCCTGCTCGCTCGCGCCGAGGCGGAAGCACCGGCGCTGCACTATCGGTTCCTGAGCCGCCGGATCGACGTCCCGCTCCACCCAACGTGGAGCGAGTGGCTCTGGAAGCGCGGCCTGGACAGCGGCGACGTCCGCCCGCTCGACGCGCACGGCATTCACGCCTGGCGCTGCGTGCCCGACATTGAGGCGTTGCAGACGGCGCTTGGCCGCGCACTCCGGGGACACCGGATTCCCCTGCCAGCGGAAGAGCTGGCGAACGCCGCGTGACAGCACAGCTGCTCGTCCGCGACCGCGAGGCGCGCGATGCCGCGCCTTGAATCGCTTGCTGTCGGGGGATACTTCCCGACACCGCCCGAGGTAGTGGCCCGCATCGGCGCGATGATCCAGCCCGCCACGCACGGCGGCCGTGTCGCTGTTCGCCTGCTCGATCCCTGCGCCGGGACGGGAGCGGCGCTGCAACAGCTCGCCGCCACCGTCGGCGGCGAGACATACGGGATCGAACTGGAGACGGACCGCTACGAGGAAGCCGCCGGCGTCCTCGACCACGCGCTCCCAGGGAGCGCCTTCACCGCGCGGATTGAAGACGCGGGATTCTCCTGCCTCTTTCTCAATCCGCCGTATGACATCGACCTCGATGCACGGCGGTTGGAGCACACGTTCCTCACCGCAATGACGAAGATGCTCCGCCCCGGCGGACTGCTGATCTACATCGTGCCGCAACGCCGGCTCGCGACCTCGGCACGCTATCTCGCCGGTCACTACCGCGACCTGGACTGCTGGCGCTTCCCCGATGGGCTCCACGAGCGGTTCGACCAAGTCGTCCTCTTCGGGACGATGCGGGAAGCGCCGGTCTCCGACGCCTCCGGCCGCGCGACCGTCGAGTCG
>Ga0208032_1000863_pt1 | contig 14268 bp, 9 predicted proteins | sample MalvirAntarct_66_FD_184254 | JGI IMG/M metagenome (GOLD analysis project Ga0208032, IMG submission 184254) | Marine viral communities from the Global Malaspina Expedition - Malaspina viral metaG Antarct_66 (SPAdes) (version 2) | ecosystem: Environmental > Aquatic > Marine > Oceanic | place: West... | reverse complement strand
CGCCGCATCGAGGAAGGTCAGCCGGGCGACCCGTTTGCAGGCCTGCCACGCCCGATTTTCCTGAATGTCGGCCGCGTCGCCGTGGAAAAAAACATCGAAGCCTTTGCCGAACTGGACTTGCCGGGCACGAAAGTGATCATTGGCGATGGCCCGCAGCGCGAGGAATTGCAGAAGCGCTATAAAGACGTCGTCTTCCTGGGCGCAAAGTTCAATGAAGAACTCGCGACCTGCTATGCTGGCGCAGATGTCTTTGTCTTCCCGAGCATGACGGACACATTCGGACTTGTTGTTCTGGAAGCCATGGCGTCCGGCACACCGGTTGCGGCCTATGATGCGACCGGTCCGCGCGATGTTATCCCGGGCTCCGATGCGGGGACGATTACACCTGCTGGCGGCAATCTTGCCGAAGGCGCTGTCGCCTGTCTCTCGCTCAGCCGCGCCACGTGCCGCGCCTATGCTGAGACCTATAGCTGGCGCGCCTGCGCCGAAGCCTTCATCGAGAATTTGCAGCCGCTGCCAGCCCCCGCCCGCAAGCGGTTCTGGCAAAAGATCAGGCTGCGCCGCCGGAAGAAGCCAACCTTGCCCAGCCTATAGCTATTCGCGAGCAACCCTTGTCTCGAGCTGTCGGGCCACCTCCTGCTCGGCAATGCGTAATTCATCCGGTAACGGGATCAGGCCCTTTTCGAGCAGATAGCCATCCGGCCCCATGGCGCGGTCTGATACAAATTCCTGAACGAATTCGGTCAGGCCCGGTACGAGCGGGATATTCTGGTTCTTCACATAGATGTACATGCTGCGCGACAAGCCATACTCGCCTGACGCGATGGCCTCGAAGGTCACCGGTACGCCATCCAGATGCGCCGCCTTCACGCGATCTCCATTCTGCTCGAGAAAAGAATAGCCTAGCACGCCCACAGCCGTTGGTGTCTTGATCAGCGACTGGATGATCGCCGTATCATTTTCACCAAGGTCGATCCACGCACCATCGGTACGAATCGTATGCGTGCGCAGCCGGAAGGCTGCCGGGTCAGCCTGCTTCAACTCCACCAATTCCGGCAAGGCAAGCGCGCCTTGCTCCATGCCGAGCTCGGTGAAGGCATCCCGCGTGCCAGATGTAGGCGGCGGTCCAAGCACCATGATTGGCTCGTCAGGCAAGTCCGGACTGATCTCGGACCAGTTCTTGTAGGGATTGGGGCGGAAACCGCCCTGCCCATCTGGAATGTGAGCCGCAAGCGCGAGGAACACTTCCTCCTTCGTCAGGTCGAGAGTCGGAGCCTGGCGAGCATTGGCCAGCACAATCCCATCGAACCCGACCGACAAGGCCGTTATTTCGGTTATGCCATTTTCGGCGCACAGCGCCTGTTCGCTTTCAGTGATCATGCGTGAGGCGTCCGAGATCGACGGACGATCCGGTCCGATTTTCTGGCAGAATGTCTTGAACCCCCCGCCCGTCCCTGTGGTTTCCACTATGGGGGTCGGATAACGCGTGGTCGCCCCGAAACGCTCGGCAACGGTTGTTGCAAACGGCGCGACCGTGGAGGAACCGACTATGCGAATTTTGTGTGTGCCGTCTGCGCTGACAGGTGGCGGCGGGATGGTGTCCCCCGTGTCCAGATCAGACAGGTCAGTCCGGCCGCACGCAGCCGAGAACAAAAGAACGAGGGGGAAAAGAATACTGCCAATTCTGACTGTCATGCGATCATGGCTCCGGCGAACGACATCTGGCTGAGGGGCGTTGGCACCCGGCCTGATGCCCATAAAGCAAGGTCCCTACCCGTTCAATGTGATGTGTGGGTGACAAAAATATCAGGTTGCCCGAAATTTTTGCTTGCATGCCCGAAAAGAGTCCCCTACATCGCCCCTCGAAATCGATGTGGCGGACATCTGGGCCAACCCTTAAACTGGGGGCCCCCTGTACTAACGCCCAAAGCTGGTTAAAAGCCCTTTGGAGGTTAGGTGTCATGCACTCCTATGCTACCCCCTATAATATTGTTGCCGATGCGCAGCCTGATCTGCCGGTATGGTGTTTCCGCCCTGAGCGGGTCACTGCAGCCGCAAAATGGTTCAAGGAAAAGTTCCCTGGCGAGCCATTCTATGCCGTGAAGGCGAACCCGGGCGAGCATGTGCTCGAAGCCCTCTGGGAAGCTGGCGTACGCAGTTTCGATACGGCATCGCTGCCAGAGATCGAACTGATCCATCGCAAATTCCCGGGCGCCCGCATGGCCTTCCTGCACCCTGTGAAGAACCGCCGCGCCATCCAGCGCGCTTATCACGAGTTTGGTGTACGAATTTTTGTCACCGACACGATGCAGGAACTGCACAAGATCCTCGAGGAAACCGGCTACGCCAAGGACCTTACGATCATTGTACGGATCGCTGTATCCTGTGACGGTGCTGCTCTGCCGCTGGCAGGTAAATTCGGTGCCAGCGCAGAAGACGCGACCGAGATCCTGCGTGAAGCCCGCCATTATGCGGACGAACTGGGCGTATCCTTCCATGTCGGCAGCCAGGCGATGAAGCCTACCGCCTGGTGGACGGCTATGGCCGATGTGTCCCGCATCATCATCGCGGCTTCGGTCACGGTTGATATCGTGGATGTCGGCGGTGGCTTCCCTTCGATCTATGCGGACAATCCTCCGCCATCTCTGGAAGACTATGCGGCGATGGTTGAGCAGGCCTTCGAGAACATGTTCGTTCTTGAAAACGCCGAGTTGTGGTGTGAGCCCGGCCGCGCGCTGGTTGCCGAGTCGGAAAGCCTGCTTGCTCGTATTGAGTTGGTGAAGGATGACGCGATCTACATCAATGACGGTTCGTATGGCGCCCTCTATGATGCAGTTCACGAGCGCTGGTCGTTCCCGATGCGGGCCCTGCCAAGCAATGGACGCACGCTTGGCCGACTTGTTGAGTACACCGTGTACGGCCCGACTTGCGATTCTACCGACAAGTTCCCTGCCAAAGTTTGGCTGCCTGCCGGACTCGAAGAAGGTGACTATCTGGAATTCGGAAACCTGGGCGCCTACGGCCGGGCCATGTCCAGTCGCTTCAATGGCTTCGGGGAAACTCTGGTCGCCCGCGTTCACGATGCGCCTTGGCCGAGTCTCTACAATGCGGTCGGCGCAGAAGTGATCTCGATCGGCGCGTCCGGCACACGCTGAACGTTAGGAAACCCGTACCGCCTGAGGACAAGCGCCAGATCTGGCACGTCTTCAGGCAACGAGGTCAGCCACGCATGGCCCCCAATTCCCTGCGCTTCAGTCTCTGGCGGAAGCACACGGATGGTCTGGCGCGCAATCGCCGCTCCTGAGTCGATATAGCTGACAGTCCGCGGGGCACTGGCCACCAATTGCGCCCGCACGAGCGGGAAATGCGTGCACGCCAATACGACCGTATCGATCCGGTCCCCACCCGGAGCGTCGAACAGAGGCTTCTGGGCTGCCTCGAAGGCATTGATCGGCAGATCCTCGCCGCGCGCATGCGCCTCTGCGAGTTTCACCAGTTCGATACTGCCATGCATCACAACGTCCACATCTCGCGCAAAATTGGAAATGAGTTCAGCCGTATAGGCGCGCCGCACCGTTCCGGGGGTTGCCAGCAAACCGATAGTGCCGGTCTGGGTCAATTGAGCCGCTGGCTTGATAGCCGGTACTGTTCCAACAACCGGAATATCCAGAGCAGCCCGCACGTCCTGCAGAGCCAGAGTCGACGCTGTGTTGCAGGCAATCACAAAGACATCCGGCTTGACTTTATCGCACAGCGCCTTGGCAACGGCCGGCAAACGCGCCTGCAAGGCTTCATCGGACTTCTCACCATAGGGGAAAAAGGCAGAGTCAGCAGAGTAATGGATACCTAGCGCCGGTCCCAAGGCGCGTATTTCTTCCACAACGGTCAGACCGCCCATGCCGGAATCGAATACCAAAACCCTGCCCCGGGCGGGGGATGGCACGAAATTCGGCGGGAGCGTATCGGCAGGCATTGCAGGAATCCTAGTCGCATTCCGCTGTGGCGGAAACAGGGCATGAATTACGCAATGGCACGGGATTTGTTGTGCAGCGCAGCATTAAGCCCTATGTCTGTTGTAAGAATGTGAGGTAATGCAATGCTCGAACTCTGGCTAACTCCGTGGCGCGCGGGCCTGTCCATGACAGCTGCGACGCTCGAAACCCTGATTGCCACTCAGAAAAGCATGTCGGTCATGGCGCCCAAAGGCATGGCGACTCCGATGACCGAAGACAAATTGCGCGATGCGTTTCAGATTGCCGCTGACGTAAATTTGCGTCGCTGGGAAGACACTGCAGGTGCCCTGCAGAATCTGCCAAACTGGTTGCATGATCTGCACGCCTTGCCAGGCAATATGGTGACCGACTGGTTTGATGCAGCGCGCCGCGCACGCGACTAGTCGGACAAACCCTCCTCGCGGGCAGCAGGCAACCAGACTCCGAAAGCCGTCCCCTCGCCAATGCGCGTCTCTACCGAGAATCCGCCGCGATGATGGGCCATGATATGCTTCACAATGGCCAGGCCGAGCCCTGTGCCGGTGATCTTTCCCCCCCGGCTCTGATCGGCGCGGTAAAAGCGTTCGCCCAAACGCGGCAAGTGTTCACGCTCGATCCCCGGTCCCTGATCTTCTACGCGCATCCAGATGGCGCGCTCCTGCGTGCCTGGCCGGCTTGACGCGGGCAACAAGGTCATGCGCTCGCTGCTGGCCCAGGTCTGCCCCGCTTTCAAGCGTGCTTCGGCCATACCGGAGGCTATACCAAAGCTCAGGATTACCTGTCCGCCTTCCTTTGAATACTTCAGGGCGTTTGAAACGAGATTCTCCGCGACCTGAATCATCTCGTCGCGGTGGGCGATCACCGGCATGGGCCCATCATCCGACTGAACCACCAGCCGTACCCCCTTCTCCGCCGCGATGGCGCTGAAAGCATGTGTGGCATCGGAGACAATGTCCCGAAATTCCTCGCGTTCGCGCGGCGATACATGTTCAGAAGACTCGATCCGCGACAGGGACAGCAAATCCGCGATCAATCGCGACATGCGCTCGGTCTCACCGGCCATGATGGCCAGAAATCGGTCCCAGGAATCCTTGTCATCCTTGGCAGGGCCCCGCATCGTCTCGATAAAGCCCGACAGCGCAGTCAGCGGCGTGCGCAATTCATGGCTCGCATTAGCCAGAAAGTCTGATCGCGCCCGCGCGGCGCGGCGAACAGGGGTGAGGTCTTCCAGAACGACGAGCGTACGTCTTGCCCGGCCGGGTCGCGATACATGCGCCCGCCACGTCTCGTCCGGCCCGCTCTCGACCTCCACAGCCATCGGCTCGACCGTGCCAGTCTGGATCGCATTCTCGATTGCAGAAAGCAGCCCCGGCGACCGGATGACGGTACTGGCACGGGGGTTTACACGCCCATCAAGCCGCAGAATGAACTCCGCCTCTTCGTTCATTGTGACAATGCGTTGCTCGTCATCAATCTCGAAAGCCGGCAGCGGCAATGCATCCAAAAGAATGGCAGATTCCTGAATATTCGGCTGAACGAGCGCTGGCTCAACCGAGAGCCGTGGACTGATGGGAAGGATCGTCGCGGTTCCCACGAAGATGGCTGTCGCGACGGACATGGCCACCAACAGGGCAGCAATCGCCTCAATCAGGCCAATTGCACCTGTAATCCACATCAAAAGAAGGATAAAACCGAAGCAGCACACAAGCGTTATGAAGTCTCTCGCGCGCCGCGAGAGGGCGCTACGAGCGGACTGTTTTGCGTCGGCTGACATGCCTTCGCTCATTCATGCTCCTGTTAACTAACTACTCAAAGACTTCAGGTCTCGAAGCCGCTAATACGCAACCAGACATCTGCCAAGCCCTTCACGACGTATCACAACCACAAGCGGCATTTGTGCAACTAAATGTAATTATTGAAAAACGATAATTTATCATTGACAGTCGACTAGAGCGGGCGTATCCGACGTCTGGAAAAAGGAGCGTTGCCGACGGCATGACACGATCAATTCTACTACTAGCCCCGGCAATTCTTGCGGCCTGCGCAACATCACAGGCAAATTTGCCCGGCATTGATGGAAATCGCGAGGAGATTTTTGCCATCGCGCCTGACGCTCCAGTGGATTGGGCGGCATCAGGTGTTGCTGGTCAGGCGAATACCGGCGACTGGCTAAGCCAGTTCAGCGATCCGGTCATGGAAAGTCTGGTGCGCGAGGCTCTGGCCAATAGCCCTACGCTTGAATCACGCGCCGCACTTGTCCGGGCAGCTGCTGCGTCAATCCGCACGGCCCGTTCTCAGCGTTCCGTCAGTATTGACAGCTCCATCAGCGCTGGAGTCACATCCAATTCCTTTGAAGTTGGCGGTGATCTTGATCGAGCGACGGACGGAATTTACGGTCTGGGCCTTGATGCGAGTTGGGAAGCCGATCTTTGGAACCGGCTCGGACGTGGTATTGCCGCCGCAGAAGCAGACCTTGCCGCAACCGAAGCCGACTTTGCCGCCGCCGAGTTGTCTGTTGCCGCTCAAACTGCCATTGCCTGGATCAATCTGAACGCTGCACTGGCGCAGGAGCGCGTGGCAGTACTGACTTATGAAGCACGCGACCGGGTTCGCATTCTGACCGAACGCCGATTCCAGCGCGGAGTGGCCCAAGCATTGGATGTGCGCACCGCACGCAGCGCACTTGCTGGCGCAGAAGCCAGTATTGCTCAACGCCGTCAGCAATCAGGTGAGGCCGCACGTCGGCTGGAAATCCTGCTAGGCCGCTATCCGGCAACCGAAATCGAAGCCACGGCTGAATTGCCGGTGCTGGAAACGCTGGTCGTAGAAGGCAATCCAATGCTGTTGCTATCGCGTCGCCCGGATGTGGCGAGCGCCGAAGCGAGTATCATTGCTGCCGGCCTGCGCGCGGAACAAGCGCGCCTCGCCATGCTGCCCGCCCTGCGCTTGACCGGCTCTATTTCTACCAGCGAGTCCGAATTTGCAGACATGGTCGATCCAGAGCGGATTGCCGCCCGGCTCGTGGCAAGCCTGATCCAGCCACTGTTCACGGGCGGGCGCCTGGACGCCCAGCGTGATGCCGCTGTGGCGCAAGCAGAATCAGCGATTGCGAGCTATGCTGGCATTGCGCTGACGGCGTGGGGAGAAGTCGAGGACGCTATCGCAGCCGACACGTATCTCGCCCTGCAAGAGGATGCGCAATTGCGCGCCTTGGAAGAGGCTCGCCTTGCCGAAGAACTGGCCGAGCGCCAGTACACAAGTGGTACGATCACCGTGTTCAATCTGATCGATGCCCAGACCCGGCGTCTCACTTCTGAGAGCCAGTTGGTTTCCGCGCGCGCATCGCGTGCTTCGAACCGGATTTCCTACCATCTAGCCCTTGGGGGCGGCCTGCCCGTACAGACTGCCTCGACCACCGTTCAAGCCCCGCAAGAAAGCGCCGCAGAATAGCGGCAGGAGAATAAGTCATGGGACGCCTCATTTCAGTTTTGATTCCGATCGGGATCCTCGCCGTGGTTGGTATCGGCGGCGTGGCCGCTCTGTCAGCGATCAAACCCAAACCTGAAAAAGCCGAGGAAGCCCGCGCCGGCCTGAATGTATTTGCAGAGCCCGTTCGCCAGGGCGACCTGACGCTCGTCGTGGAGTCGCAAGGCGAGGTAAGACCGCGACGCGAGATCATCGTGGCCCCGCAAATTTCCGGCCGGATTTCCTACGTATCCCCTGACTTCATCGATGGCGGTTTCATCAACAAAGGTCAGCTGCTCGTCCGTGTTGAGGCGGCTGACTATGAACTGGCAGTTGTACGCGCCCAGTCTACCGTGGCCAGCGCCCAGCAGGCCCTTGCCCTCGAAGAGGCCGAAGCTGAACTGGCGCTACAGGACATTGAGGACCTCGGTATTTCCGACGCCTCTCCCCTCGCCCGCCGTGAACCTCAGCTGGCAGGCGCTCGCGCAGCGCTGGAATCTGCCAGAGCCCAATTGAAAGACGCCCAATTGGCGCTTGACCGAACGGCCGTCTACGCACCTTTTGCCGGCCGCGTGCGGGAACGCAATGTTGATATTGGTCAAGTCGTCTCTGTCGGCCAGTCACTTGGCCAGATCTTCGCCAATGATGTTGTTGAAGTCGCCCTGCCGCTCAAGGACGCCGAAATGGGGCGTCTGGGCCTGCCCCTTGCCTTCAGTTCCAGCAAGGCCCAGCCCGGTCCGGATGTGACCTTCCGCGCCACGGTTGGCGGCGTAGAGCGCGAGTGGCACGGACAGGTCGTCCGGACGGCAGCCGCTGTGAATTCGCAAACCCGCCAGATCAATGTCATAGCCGAACTTCAGGATCCGTATGGCGCTGGCGCCGATGGCGACGCACCCATGGCACCCGGCCTTTTCGTGACCGCCATCATTCAGGGGGAAACACTCGAAAACGTGCTGATTGCACCACGCGGCGCTCTACGCGGAGATGATCGCCTGTTTGTCGGCCTGCCAGACGAAGGCAAGCTGGCGATCCGCCAGGTGAAGCTGATCTACTCCGATCCTGATGGAGCCTATCTTGCGTCAGGTGTCGAGCCCGGTGAACTGGCCATCACCAGCCCGATCCAAGCCCCGTTCGAAGGTATGAGCATCACCGTCATGCAACGTATGGAAGATGGTACAATCACGATTTACGAGCCCGAGCGGACCGAGGAATCCTCCAGCTCCGGCGAGCCAGCAGCAATTGCGTCAACCACAGGTGAAGGAGCAGCCCAATGAGGGGGATTGTCGCCTGGTTCGCCCGTAACGCCGTCGCCGCAAACCTTCTGATGATCGTCGCCTTCACGGGCGGAGTTTTCGGCTACACCAAGATGGAACAGGAAATGTTCCCCGTGGTGAACATCACGGGTGCCTCGGTATCGGTTACCTGGAATGGCGCTTCGCCACAGGATGTCGAAGACCAGATCGTTACACGTATTGAAGAGGCTGTCGCGGACATTGACGGCCTCGACCGGATCACCTCGATCGCGAATGAAGGCTTCGGTGTCGTCAACATCAAGGGGCGCGACGATATCGACATGGACAAGTTTCTGGATGACGTGAAAATTCGCGTCGATCAGATCAACAATATGCCCCAAGCGGCGTTCCAGCCGCAGGTGACACGTTGGGAACAGCGCAACAACTATATTGGCCTGTCCGTCCACGGCAATGTGGACGCACGCACGCTGCGACGCGTCGGCGACCGGGTTCGTGATGACATTGCCAACATTAACGGGGGTGAGCTGGCGCAGCTGGGCGGCGTTATCGACGAACAAGTCAACATCGAAGTATCGGAAGAACAATTGCGCCGATACGGGCTGAGCTTCAGTGATGTGGCCAGTGCTATTCGTCAATCCTCGCTGAACTCGTCAGGCGGCCGAATTGAATCTTCAACCGGCGACGTTGCCATCACGGCCCGGCAATTGGCCGACACAGCGGATCAATTTGGTAACATCATCATCCGCCAATCGACCGAACAGGGCACTATCCGCGTGGCCGACGTCGCCACGATCGATGACGGCTTCGCAACAGACAAGTTCAAGGCCACATACAATAACGAGCCAACCGTCTTCGTGCAGGTTCCCCAGCCGAACACGATGCACATTGTCGAATATACTGACGACATCAAGGCATATGTGGACCGCGCCAATGACCCTTCCAACGGCATCCTCCCGGAAGCCGTGAAGATCGACATCCTGTTTGACGATTCCGTGGCTTTCAATGCCCGTATGGATTTGATCCAGCAATCTGCATTGACCGGGGCCGTTCTCGTCATGCTGGTCCTGCTGCTGTTCCTGCGTCCAACTGTGGCCCTATGGGTCACGATCGGAATCATCACCGCTTTTGCGGGCGGGATTTTGCTCCTCCCCTATTTCGGGGTTTCCTGGAACATCCTTTCCACATTCGCTGTCTTGCTGGTGATCGGGGTGATCGTGGATGACGCCATCATAGTCGGCGAGAATATTCACCGCGAGATCGAAAGCGGACGGCGCGAAGGCCTGGACGCTGCCATTGTCGGCACGCAACTCGTGCTCAAACCGGTCGTGTTCGGCGTTCTGACCACGATCATCGCCTTCCTGCCGTGGGCATTCATTAGCGGCCCGACCCGGATGTTTACCCAGCAAATCACATTCGTCGTGGTCGCGGCCCTGATCTTCTCGATCATCGAGTGCATGCTGATCCTGCCGAGCCATCTGTCACATATGAAGCGCCAGTCCTTCGACGGCCCGTCTGGCAAATTGCTGAAGCTGCAGCACTCGATTGCAGACAGCCTGCTCTGGTTTGCCAACAACCTCTACAAACCCTTCCTCGAACTGGCGATCCGCTACCGCTATGCAACCGTCATGTTCTTCTTCTGCCTGTTTTTCCTGGCGACACGGATCACAGGTATGGGCATCGTACCCTTCAAATTCATGCCGGAAATCGAAGCAGACCTTGTTCGGGTCGAAATCGATATGCCAGACGGTACGCCATACACCCGCCTCGAACAGATCCGCGACCAGCTGCAAGCCGGTATCGACGTTACGATGGCGGAATCGATCAAACAATATCCGAACATAGAGGGTGGCCTGATCAAGGATGCCGCTGTCGTTGCGTCCGGGACGCGCGTCAATGCCTGGATTGGGGTCTTGCCACCCGAAGACCGGCCTGTCGGATTGCGGTCCAAGGATATAGCCGAACAATTACGCCTGAATGTCGGTGATATTCAGGATGCTGAAGAAATCAATTTCGATTTTACCTTCAATGATGAACAGAGCGGCGTGCGCTTTGCCCTCAACCATCAAGACCTGGACCGTCTGCGTGAAGCGGCTGCCGCAGTTAAAGAGCACCTGGCAACTTATGCCAACGCCTACGATATTGGAGACAACCTCTCCTCAGCCGCTGAAGAGATTCGTATCTCGCTGAAACCGGGCGCGGAAACGCTCGGCATCACGCTGGCCAGCGTCACCGACCAGGTCCGGCAGGCATATTATGGCGAAGAAGCCCAACGCTTGCCGAGAGATGGCGAGGATGTCCGCGTCATGGTCCGCTTGCCGGAATCGGCCCGGGAAAATCTGGACAGCCTGAATTCTCTTCGTGTTCGCACTTCCGATGGTCGCGAAATTCCGGTTACCCAGGTCGCAAACTTCGATTACGCACCAGGGATCAACCGCATCGTTCGTCGCAATCGCACCCGGTCAGTCTCAGTGTATTCTGAAGTGCTGGGCGACGGCGGGCGAAACCAGATCATGGCCTCAATGGACGAAAATTTCTGGCCAGACTTCGAGAAGACCTTCCCGGATGTCGAGCGCGGCGTGGCGGGCGGCATCGAAGAAGAACAGAAGTTCATGGAAGAAGTTGGTCGATTGATCCTGATTGCCATCGGCGCGATGTACATCTTGTTGGCAGTGGCTTTCCGGTCCTACGCTCAGCCACTGCTGCTGATGATGGCCCTGCCCTTTGCTTATTGCGGAGCAGTCTTCGGGCTCTGGATATTTGATACACCGATGGCCATGTTCTCGTTCTTCGGCATTGCTGCAGCCGCAGGGGTCGTGATCAACGACAATCTCGTCCTGATCGATTATGTGAATCGACGGCGGGATGAAGGCGCAGGTGCCGTTCAGGCGCTGGTCGATGGGGGCGTATCCCGCTTCCGGCCCATCCTGTTGACTTCCGTCACCACCTTTGTCGGCATCCTGCCACTGATTGCAGAAAAATCCGTTCAGGCACAATTCCTCAAACCGATGGTTGTGTCATTGGGCGCAGCTGTTGCATTCGCGCTTTTTGTCTCATTGTTGATGGTCCCTGCCCTTTACGCAGTCGGTGTCGAGATTGGCCGGATCTTCCGCTGGACCTGGGGCGGCAAGCCTTTCCGCCAGATCGGTGAGACCTATAGCGGAGAAGTGACCATCGACGAGGATGAATTGATTGGCACGAGCAAAGATGGCGGACTTGGTCCAATGGCTCCCGCCGAATAAAATGTACGCAACACGGTAAAGGCCCGCCCGGATCAGGCGTCGGGCCTTTATCCATATTACTGGAGAGACCTTAAATGAAACACCTCATGCTCGGGGCAGCGACCATTGCCCTCCTCACCGCCTGTTCGCCGGCATCCACGGAAGACACTGGTCAGTCAGCAGAGGCTGCGGCAGTAACATCAACATCCTCGAACACGCCGAACGAAGCAGGCAAATATGTCACCGCAGAAGGCCTGGAGCTGTCTGCTGCTGACTATTGGGGGGACTGGGGTGTTGACCTCACATTGCGCGATGACTCCATCGCACCCGGCGACAACTTCTACGCCTATGCCAATGGCAAATGGCTCGACAGTTTCGTTATCCCGAGTGATCGCACACGCTATGGCGCCTTCACTCTGCTGGCTGAAAAGTCAGAGCAGCGCGTACTCAATATCATTCAGGAGCTTGCCGAAGCCGAACCTGATCCAGCCACACTCGAAGGCAAGGTCGCCTCTGTCTACAACGCCTATATGGACACGAGCGGTATCGAAACCGCTGGCCTCGCGCCTGTCACGCCCTATCTCAGCAAGATCAAGAATATCGATAGCCGGGAAGACCTCGCCAAGCTGTTTGCGGCAACGGGCTACGCCTCCCCTATCGCGGGCTGGGTCGATGTCGATTCCAAGCAGACCGACCAGTACATCTTCTATGTGACCCAAGCCGGGCTCGGCATTGGCGACCGTGACTATTATCTCGACGATACAGAGAAAAACCTTGAAATCCGCGCGGCCTACAAAGCCATGCTGACCAGCCTGCTGACAGAAGCAGGCTACGAGGAGGCTGAGGCGGCGGCAGACCGCGTGATCGCGCTCGAGACCCGTATTGCTCGCGCCCATTGGGACCGCGCAACAGGCCGGAATCGCAACCTCACCTACAACAAGATGAGCCGCGCAGAGTTGGAACAGCTCGCCGGAGACTTCCCGGTGGCGACGATGCTCATGGACCTTGGCCTGAACAGCGAAGAATCCTTTGTCGTGCGCCAGGTCACTCCGACAGCCGAAGAGATCGCAGAAAACGGGCTCACCGCGGAACAGATCGAAAAAGTCTCGGGCGGCGGCATAGGCGGCCTGTTCGAGATCATGCAAACCGCCTCACTTGAGGACTGGAAGGCTTATCTAGCGGCCCACTTCCTGATCGATCACGCCGATGTCCTGCCCCGCCGCCTGGATGAGGCGACCTTCGAATTTTATGGCAAGAAACTGGGCGGTGCCGAAGAACAGCGCGAGCGCTGGAAGCGTGCAGTCTCAACCGTCGAAGGCTCCGTCGGAGAAGGTGTCGGCAAAGTCTATGCCGAGCGCTTCTTCCCGAGCGAGAACAAGGCAGCCATGGACGATCTGGTAGAGAATTTGCGAGCGGCCATGGCCAGCAATCTCGATGAGATCGACTGGATGGGCGACGACACGAAGACAGAAGCACATGACAAGCTCGCCAAATTCACCCCAAAAATTGGATATCCGGAGAACTTCGAGACCTATGCGGACCTGAATGTGGGCCCGGACGCCTTCGCCAACTCCATGGCGGTGAATGACTGGGCCTGGAAGGACATGATCTCCCAGCTCGGCCAGCCGATCGACAAGACCGAATGGTTCATGTTGCCCCAGACGGTGAACGCCTATTATTCGCCCAACCGGAACGAAATCGTGTTTCCCGCTGCCATCCTTCAGCCGCCTTTCTTCAATCTGACTGCAGACCCCGCCGTCAATTATGGTGCGATCGGCGGCGTCATTGGTCACGAAATGGGCCACGGCTTCGATGATCAGGGCGCCAAATCCGACGGAAATGGCACGCTCCGCAATTGGTGGACCGCTGAAGACGAATCCAATTTCAAGGCCAAGACCGGCGCGCTGGTAGAGCAATATAATGCTTTCTGTCCCCTGGATGATGAGGAAACCTGTGTGAATGGCGCGCTGACACTCGGCGAGAATATCGGCGATCTCGGCGGTCTTTCGATGGCATACAAGGCCTACAAGCTCAGCCTCGACACAGATGGCAACGGCACGATCAGCCCGGATGAGGAAGCGCCTGTGCTGGACGGACTGAGCGGTGATCAGCGCTTCTTCCTGGCCTGGGCCCAGGTCTGGCGGTCCAAGTACCGCGAAGAGGCAACCCGTCGCCAGCTGCTGACAGACCCACATTCCCCACCCGTTTACCGGGTAAACGGCGTCGTTCAGAACATGGCAGAATGGTACGAAGCCTTTGACGTGACGGAAGATGACGAGATGTACCTGCCGCCTGAGCAGCGCATCCGGATTTGGTAAACGGTTGTAAACCGTAGCATAC
>Ga0208032_1000855_pt1 | contig 14375 bp, 14 predicted proteins | sample MalvirAntarct_66_FD_184254 | JGI IMG/M metagenome (GOLD analysis project Ga0208032, IMG submission 184254) | Marine viral communities from the Global Malaspina Expedition - Malaspina viral metaG Antarct_66 (SPAdes) (version 2) | ecosystem: Environmental > Aquatic > Marine > Oceanic | place: West... | reverse complement strand
ACGTTGCCCCTGTTGCTGCTCCTGTTGCTGCTCCTGTTACTGCCCCTGTTGCTGCTCCTGTTACTGCCCCTGTTGCTGCTCCTGTTATTGCTGAAGTTGGAGGTGTCCTATCGGATGCCGAAATAGTAGCGGGGTCTAATGAAGTTAACCCTTTGGTAAATGCAAACCAAACAACAGACCAAACAACAGACCAAACAATAAAGGTAGATGAAGTTGTATCTCTGGATAAACAAAATTTAGGAAAGCCGATTGAAACTTTTAGAGGCACATTGCAAGGACAAGAAAACACTAAGTTTAATGTCTATAAAACCTCAAATGGTTTTGTTACAGAAATTACACGTCCCAACGCAATTAAAGGACAACCTCCAGTAGTTAGCAGAACAGAACATAAAAATAAAAAACAAGTTGATGCTACCAAAAGTAAAATGGTAGACCGTATAGGAGTGCTTACATCAGTTTCTAACGACAATGTATTTAACAGGCCTGCGTACAAAGGCAAAGCACTCAACAGAGAGCAACGGCGCACAGCTGAACGTGGCAACTTCAAGCAACTCCTTAATCGTTTGGTAAGCAGTCAGCCTAAAGAGATACAACAAATATTGCGTAAGATAAGTTCGCAAGGCTTAACTACTAAGTTAGTTGTAGGTGCTACGCCAGAAGGTACAAGTGGTTACTACGATGCCAGCACAGACACTATAGTTTTAAACCCTAAAGAAGGGGTTTTTTCGGGGTTAACTGAAGAAACATTTTTGCATGAGACAAGCCATGCCGCTTTAGCGCAAGCTCTTAACAACCCTGATTTACAAATTACAAAAGACTTTACTCAGTTTTTTATAGAAGTAAAAGATCAGATGGGTGGGATGTATGGGGGCACCACTTTGCAAGAGTTTGCTGCGGAGCTAGTAAGTAACCCTGAGTTTCAAGCATTGCTTAAGGATACTAGAGCACCTAAAGCCCCAGCGGGTAAGAACATGTGGACTCGCATGATGGAATCCATTTTGCGTTTCTTTGGTTTCCGCCCACAGCAAACTGCGTATGCAAAAGGTTTAGATTTTATAGACAAGATACTAGATGTATCACAAGGAGTAGAACCCACACTAGCAGACCGTTTATTTTTAGGCACACCTGACGTTGGGGTTAAAGCTATAGCGCAAGTTATGAACAGTGGGAAGCCGTTAACTGGCAAGAAGAAAGAAGAGGTGCTTAACGCGCTGTCCAAGCTAGATGGTAAGAGCGGCCTACGAGCAACGGCGCTACGAGCGTTTAGACTGCAAGATTTTATTAGGATGTTCGGTGAAAAAATACCTTCAATAAAAGACTTACAACGCGCTCTTCTAAGCAGGCAAGGTGCAATAGAAAAAGCTGTATTAGCAGTGCAAGAAAACTACAGGAAGTTTAGAAAGCTTGTACAAAAATCACCCACTCAATCTGAAGAGCTAAACGACATAGCCCAAGAAGCCACGCTAGATGAATTTGATTTAGTTGGTTTAGATGGGGATAGGTTTAACGCTAGCAAGCTTACCCCCGAGAAGCGTAGCAGGTATGAGGCACTGCAAACGCGGTTCAATCGTTTAGACCCGCAGCTAAAAGAAATGTACAAGACTATACGTAAAGAGTACTTAGATTCTTTTTACGGTTACAGAGACGGCGTGCTAGACCAAGTAGCTAATAAAAACAAAAGAGAAGAACTTAAGAAAGACTTTGACAAACAACATCCTTTAGTAGGATATGTCCCTCAACTTAGGTTTGGGGAGTACATGCTGGACTACACAGATGCCAACGGCAGGATAGGTTTTACCGGCTTTAATACGCCCAGAGAACGTACTAAGTTTATAAAAAACAACAACCTTACAGATGTAAACTCATTTGACAAAGTGGATGGAACTTCCACGAGCGATATACCTGCTTCCGATACTTTTATTGCTAAGTTATTAAATGAACTGCCACCAGAAGTACATGAGCAAGTTAGAGATACTCATTTTTCTTTCTTCCCTGACAGTTCTTTTATGCAAAGGTTCAGGAAAAGACGTAAGGATGCCAGTGGCAGAGGCATAGTAGGAGGGTCTAAAGACTTAACCAAAGTGTATGGTAATACAATGGTTAAGTGGGCGCAGAAAAAGAACAATTTAAAGTACTTACCTGAAATAGAAGCAGCTCTTACAGATATAGGAAAATCAAGAGATGTAGGAGCGACAGGGCTAGAAGCTGCGGTTAGGGATGAAATAACTAAGAACCGTGGTGCGTTTATGCGGAACCCTACGTACCCCAAACTTACTGCTTTCTTTGCAACAGGCGCGTACAACCTATTTTTAACTGGTAACGTATCTGCGGCTATCGTGAACTTAAGTGCAATACCCATGCTCTCTTTACCTATCTTAGCTGGACCTTTTGGTTTTGGTAAAGCTAACGCTTCTTTATTGCAAGCAATGAAAATAGCTAGCCCCTTTGGACGCGGCAAATTAAATAAAGACACGGGGACAATCCGTAACCCTGACTGGGTTGACATGCCAAGATATAAAAATCTAGTTGCGCAGTTAGATGCTGTGGGGCAACGAGAGCATACACTGCAAAGGGAAGTAACAGAGGGGGCTAGGCAAAGCACTCAAGAATACACAGGGTTCATGGCGAAAGTTATGAGCTACGCTAGTATCCCTTTTACTGAAGCAGAGAAATACAGTAGGGGTGTAACTGCTATAGCAGCGTATGAACTAGCAAAGCAAAAAAAGCCACCGGGTAAACAATACGAAGGGATGACAAATGAACAAGCGGCTGCTGAGTATGCTGTAAATACGGTAATAGATGTGCACACTTCGGGCATGGCAGCGGAAGGTCCATCTGTAGTGCAGCACCCCATAGGGCGTGTGATCTTTACCTTTAAAACTTTTATATGGAACAGTGCGATTGTAATTGCATACGCCATGAAACAAGCGGGTATGTTTAGGCCAATAGGTATTGACGGAGCTACAAATGAACAAGGAAATCCTGATGTTGAAGCTAGACGTATAGCAGCCAAACAAGTAATTGGTATTTACGGTATGAGTGCAGCTGTAGCAGGGGTTAATGGCTTACCTTTCTTTGGCGCAACAGCAACGCTGGTAAACATCATTAACTCTATACTAGGGGATGAAGATGAGCCTTTCAACTTTAGGGATGTGACACGCGACTTTACAGGACAACTTGCTTTTAAAGGACCAATAAACTACGCAACTAATACAGAATTATCTAACCGTGTGGGACTTGCCAATGGGTTGTTGTTTAAAGAAGACCCTTACAGTATTGAAGAAGACGGGTATATATTAACTGCCATATCACAAGCTATGGGGCCGGTAGGTAGTTACATGTTGGGTGCGGAACGTGCGTTGCTTGAAGGTGGCAGAAAAGAAATGTTGTTCCCCAGTGCCATTAGAAATCCTATTAAAGCGTACCGGTTTGCTGTAGAAGGGGCTACTAATAAAAATGGTGACCCCATAATTTCAGACCTAAGTGCTTATAGCCTTGCGCTGCAAGCGTTTGGTTTTGGTTCTGCGGAGTTATCTGAGATTTACGAAGTGCGATCCGCAGCGCTTAACTTTGAAAATAAAGTAACAGCTAGAATAAGCGAAATAAAAGCTGACTACATAATAGCTAAAGACACTGGCGACTTTGTTGGGGCGTTGGAAGCAACACAAGAAATGAACGATATGCGTTTAAGGCACCCAGACAAAATAGATGGCGGCACACTTGAGCGTTCTTACAAAGCTACCAAAGCTTACAGAAAGCGAGTGGTAAACGGGGTAGTTACCGACAAAAATATAAACAACCCTTATTTAGACCAACTTCTTTTGCTAGATTAAACGCGCCACACACGAACACCACGCACATCATCTTCTATGACTACTTTAGTAGTCACTCTGTACTTACGCTTTTTAGTTTCAGCAACAATAATTTTTTTAGATTTAGTGGGGTCTAAACAAGGTATAAAGAAAGAAGAACCTTTTTCAAACCCTTTCCAATTAATCAGGTACTGAACTTTCTCCACCGTCAACATCTGGCTCTGGCTCCGTTAGGCTGCTTACATCTATAAAGTCAGAGTGTGCAGCGTTAAGTATTACGCATCGCACTGATGTTCCCGGCACAAGAGTGCCAGTAGATAGACGGTAGTTTTTTGTTTCTATACATAGCCCTGATTTAATAGCTTCTTTAATTAGACCCGCGTAACCAACCTGCCCGTCAGAGCAATGTTTTCTAAAAGCACTTACTGAAGTGTACATTCTTTGTACGTCAGGCTCATAACGTACTACTAGTGGGCCTCTAGGTTCCTTAAGGGGAGCTGCTAATCTATTAGAGCGCATGTCCACATCTTTATTTACAACCAAAGTGTTGTGGGTATTTCTGTTTATAAAGTCACCTATTACCGAAGCTGCGTCACTCAAAGGCGCTCTAGTAGTCTCTTTCATTTCCGCTATTTCAGGTTTTATTTTCTGGTACACGCGCTTAACGTCCATGTTTATAATGCCCCATTCATGAGCAAACAACCCTGCTGTTATATTAGCGGACACAATAGCGGACCAGTTACGTTCCCGTTGGGTCATGTCTAATTCTCTATCAAATCTAGCTGCTACTGATCGGAGTGTGTCTTTAACCTCTTCAAAGTTGTTTATTACGTTCTTAATAAAAAGTTCTATTGCCATGCCATAGTTCTCCGTAAGTTGTTGGTCAAAAATATCTTTGCCCTCCTGCGTAGATACAATATTCTCATCGGATTCAGGTACAGTTAGTTCTATCAACCGCATAAGCTCTCCGTCAGCTTGCGTCTTTACGTCCTGCATCTTTTGCCTAAACGCTGCGTTAGAAGTAGTAACGGTAGTAGCACGCCACGTAGTGGTGTTAACTCGGTTGACGTTCTTGTTCTGCTGCATTCTATCCCTCCCTTTTCCCTGTGAACAAGCGTACAAAAATGTAGATATGTATTCACCGTCCTTGTTGGTAAGTTCGTCCATTGTGTTTGCTATGTTGTTAAGTACCCCCATCTTTTGTATACGGGATGCTACAGTATCATCGGGAGCGCCTAGTAACATTTTAGGATGCCCACAGACGCTGTTGATAACCCTAAGAACTGTTGTTTTACCTTGGCCTGACAAGCTGTGCATCAAGTTTATTACAGCACCCTGCTGTCCAGTAAGAGCTAGAAGCGGGGAGCCAAACCCTGTAAGCGCAGCGAACGCTTGTATTTCAAGGCCCGGGCGGTTGTACATATTAAAAACTTCTTGCCACTTCGCTAACGTGCCCTGCTTTTGGAAGTACGGCGCAATCCCTGCTGTAGTACTGGAGACAGGTGTGTGATACGTGCCGTCTTTATTTATTTCCCTATCGCCTACAATAAACTTACTGTAGTTTTCGTGCCAACCAAATTGAGTGTACATAAACTTTTTCTTCCCCTTTTTCTGTAGTTCTTTAATAGATTTAATTATGTATGCAGTAATAAGCTTGGACTGGGATTCCTGTGCAACTACACCTTCTTTAGCTAGCTCTCTACGTAAGTCTCTGTGATCTAACTTAAGATTGGGTATTACGAATTCGTTAACACCATCCATTGGCGTAGCGGCATGGATAACAAACACATCACCTAACTCTACGTCTTTCATTCTCCCTTTAACAAATAAGTCATACTCATAAACTACCGCAGGTTCTTCCCCTATATCTGTGTAAATCCCACCGCTACCGCCCCTGTAATACCCTTCCGGCAAGTTGAACTTTTCTGCTGAGTCAGGCGATTCATCCTTGCTTACTTTTTTACCTAACTCCCGTGGGCCAGTTATCTTGCCTTTGTATGGGCACGCTTTGCACCCAGTGGGGTTGTTTTTAGCAAACTTCTCACAAGAGTGTGGCCCTTTTATGTGCGCTATCTTACGGTCTACAGCTGCGGGGTTGTAATCAGGATGGCCTTTAGATACTACCTGCACTGCGTTGGTGTTATCTTCACAAAACTTAGCTACTGATAAGATGTTAAACCAACGTGGCTCAGCCAACGTCTTTCGGTTTCTAATGCAGTCTGCTATTTGTCCGCACCCATCCCCGCGTAAACTACGTTTAGCAAGGTCAGCAAAGCTATAGAAAATGTCCCCGTCTAGTAGATTCCTTAGCGGGTCAAATGTAGTATTAGTGGGTGCTTTAGTATCTGCAACAGTGTCTTCGCTAACACCCAGTGCTTCACGCATAACAGCCACGTCAATACGTTCTTCCAGCAAAGCAACTTTTACTTCCTTGGGAGGGTCAGTTTTTACGTTGTATGATTCGGGTACACGTAGCATACGCGCAGCATCAAATACGTTGGGGTCAGCAGCAAACTTCTGTGTGGCACACACTTCTTTAAGGCGATCACATAACGGTATCCACTGATCCCGTGGCACTTCTTCAGTAAATGCCCAGTAAAGATGTAAGCCATTGCCAGAGTCAACCACACTAGGCACAGGCAAATCCAACAGCTCCCAAAACTTCTTAGCTGCTTGGTAACCTTCTTTCTTAGTAGCGTAGCCTTTGGGTAGCTGCGTGCTTTGTTCTATCTCTTTGTCTTTACCTACCCCACAGTCTATGTCTAACCATAAAGACTGTAGTGCTTCGACATTTATAATCTTACGCCCACCTTCGGGCAACGGCTTAGTAGCGTCTTCCTTGTACTTGGCTACAGCAAAATAGGTATGATGACCTGACTTTATAAAGCCTTCAAATAAAGTTTTAAGTTCCGCAGTGTCTTTCGTAAACCTTGTGATTGGACTTTTGTTTTTCCCTGCGGGTATGCCTATAGCACAGTACCATCCTCCTGATGGCACAACATGTTGTATTAGTTTAATGTTCTCCATATTATTTTTTTTAGGGGGCACGAAACCCCCTAGTCCTGTAGATAAGTTGAGCAGTTGTACTACTTAGTGTACGACTTTAGTAAGACTTCTATAGCATCAGTAAGGTCAAGGTGCGGGAAATGCGTGCCCTCAAACCAGTTATAAACAGTTTGTCTGCTAACACCTAGTTGGTAGGCAACCTCGGCTACAGGTATCTCTCGCTTGATACATACCCTGCCCAGCTTGACTCCCAACGAAGCGTTGTCAGCTTGCTTATTGATCCTACTAAGTCGCGTTGTATAACCGTAACTCATTAGTCTTCTTCACTCCCCCACTCGTCTAGCAAGTCAGCTAAGTTGTCACTGTCTGCGGGCTTATCAACTTTTTTACTGGCGCGTTTAACCGGCTCTTTTACTTTCTTAACTTCCTCAATTACTTCTTCCTCTTCCTCAACTACCCCAAACATATCCTCAGCAGTTTCGTTCTTCTTTTCTGCCCCACCAGTAAATCCTTCTTGCGCTTCAAATGGGGAGACTGATTGCAGGGGTGCATAGTCAATAACCTGTACGCCACGTAAGCGTAGGGACACACCACAGGCAGCCATCTTGTAGGGAACCAGCTCAAGAGCTAAGTTAATAGTACTACCGGTGGTAAGCTGAAAGTCTTTTTCTAACGGCTTGTTATCCGCATCAAACTGAGCAGGGCTGCCCGTTGCACGTCCATTGTACGCAGCCTTAAGGTTTGTTTTCCCTACGTAGGAACCGTCCTCTTGCTGTTTAAAAGGCATGGTAAGTTTGGCAGGCCAAGACTCAGTTTTAGCTGCTTTGTAAGCTTCTGACATAGCTTTATACAGATGCTTAGCTTGGGTGTCAGCAAGCACAAATTCCATTTCATACTTAGCACCATCTTCCATAGCATCGCAGGGTACAGTTTTACCATTGTCCCCTGCTTTGTCATCAAAACAATACGGTTGGTTAATACGCGGGTATCTGGCCTTTACATCTTTAAGTAAATAGTTTGGGTTTTTCATATCATCGCTCTCATCAAAAAGGTTAATTAAATTAGCATCAGCTTTTACAAGCTGAGTTACAGTCAACACCTCATCCTCTGCCAAAGGACGGGATGGTTTGAAATATATTTTAGCTACGTTCTCATGCACCAAATATACTTCGGTTAATACAGTGTGTTCTGTTTCTCCGTTAGCCTTTAAGTACTCTATGTACTTGTAGAGATTTGTTTTGTTTACTGACTTAGCAAACAAACTTGCGCCCCCTACCCGTAACTCACACACTATATTGGTATTGTTTAACACTAGTTTAATAGTGGTAAAGAATTTACAAGGCTTGTACCTGCCGTTCTGGATATTCTGTGGGCAGTCAATACATCTCGGGGACTGCTTGGTAGCATCAGGAACATCTAAGTGCGGGTACTCACTGTCTAAAGACCAACACTTTAATCGCTGGTCTGACCCATAAAAGTTACGAGACAACGTGCCACTGTCAGTAATTACACCTTCTACAGACAATGTTGCTTTACCTGTTACAGGGTGTAAAAAGTAACCATCTTGCACCACAAGGCGCTTCACTTTTTAGTAGGCTTACGCACAGAAATACTGTACTTATTCTTTGCTTGTAGACCCGCAGGTGTTACGTCTGGATTGTCTGCAAGAAACTCTTTCATATTCCCGTTGTGTATTCTTCTTTCTAGTAACTCAGGAGCGTTATGTTCCCTAATAAATAAGTACATCTGTTCCCAATCACTCGTCCAAAAAGTAGAAACAACACGGCGGGATACTGTCCCCGAAGGAGTCCTAAGCCCGTCTGCTTCCTGTGATTCACAAAGCTTAAGAAGTTCTTCACTAACTTTCTCTTGTTGTTCCTTAAGCTTTTTTATCTCTTCGTCTTTATCTTTTATAGCATTGCGCATCTTTAAATAGACCGCTACTAGTTTATCTGCTGAAGTTTTCATTGCTCCTCCTTAAAGGGAGGACCATTCTAGCAGAGGCTTTTACATTGTCAAGCATCTAATTCTTGTCTGTACAAATCAATTATCTTGTTGTGGTTAGTTATATTGTTTTGCAGCATTGAGTAAAGTCTGTCCTCTACGGCGCTGCCCCTGATGTGTATTATATTCATTGGGTTGTGTTGCCCCGGCCTGTTTATTCGGGCGTTAGCTTGGAGGTATGTCTCTACGCTAGTAACAGGAGCGTACCAAATTATTGTGTTAGCGGCAGTTAGAGTAAGCCCATGCGATGCCGCTTGTGGCTGTATGATAAGCACTTGAGGGTCTGTCTCTTCCTGAAAGCGCTTAATAATATCTGCGCGTTTGTTGACTGTTACTTTTCCTGATATAACAGCGCAAGCAATTTTGTTCTTTACAAGGAAGTCTTCTAGCAAGTTTATAGTGTGGGTAAACGGTACAAACACTAATACTTTGTGGGACGATTCATCTATAGCTTCTTTAACTACCTTAAGCCTGTTGCTTACATCAAACTCTATTACTTGCCTGTCATCTGAATAGACTGCGCCACCAGAAATTTGCAGCAGCTTATTTAAATTGGTGGCAGCATTGACAGACGTTACCTGCTCTCCGTCAGCCTCCATCATCATCTTGTCTTTAAGCATCTTGTAGTACTGTGTTTGCTGAGTTGTTAGAGGCGCGTCTCGCTCTACGTAAGTAACAGCAGGAAGGTCTAAGCATTGGTCGCGCTCAAACCTAATGGCCGGTTGTAGTGCTTTATGCACCGTAGCGTCCGCGTCAGGCTTGGGTCGCCATGCCCATTGCGTTATCTTGTGCATTACTTTGTCCCTGAACTGCCCGAAGTACTTAGGTACTCCTTCAGGGTTTATAAGCTTTGCAAGACCGAACGCATCTACAGGTGATTGAGCTGCTGGAGTACCAGTAAGCATCCAAACCCATGGTGCATTGGCAGTTATGTCCCGTAGTGTTTTCCATCTGTTTGTCTGTGCATTTTTGTAGGCATTGGCTTCGTCCACTACGATCATGTCGAACCCGCCGTTTATAATCTCATCCTTAACCACCGCTACTCCGTCAAAGTTTATAATGACAAACTCAGAGCCAGCGTTGATTATTTTACGGCGTTGCGTAGACGTACCGTGGGCTACAGAGCAAGACCTGTGCATTGCAAACTTAAACAAGTCCTGTTGCCATGCAGATTTCATAATAGACAGCGGGGCTATAACCAAAATGCGCTTTATGTCTCCCCGGTTCAGCAAGTAATCAGCAGCCCATATAACAGAAGCCGTCTTGCCTGTGCCTTGTTCGTTAAAGCAAAAGGCTTTCTTATGCAGGGTTAAGAAACTGGAAGTAGTACGTTGGTGATCAAATGGTTCATGCTTGCCAGTCCATTCGTAGTCGCGTGTAATAGGTGAAGGGACATCTTTTACTCGTAGTTTCGCTAGTGCTTGCGCTCCTTTTAAATCCCACTTAACTACTACCCTGTATACTCCACCTTCTTCACTTAAGACTTTACATCTTTTTATAGACTCAGTAATGAGGTGTGGGCGTTTTGTTTTTAATACTATGGCCTTGTTGTCTATTACCTGCATCACTTTTTACGGCCGGTAATCTTCCCGCCTTTCTTAGCCATCTTCATTGCACCTGCTTTAGTACGCGGGTAAGAAGAGTTGTTAGCTTCGGTCTTAACCGATAGGTTACTGGGCGCGTTACCTCCTCCTTTAGAGATAGGGGTTTTGTGGTTGACGTGCTTACCGTCACCTTTAGCTACCACACCTTTAGCCAGCAGGGTGTTGCGTGCTGCGTTACGCACTGCACGGTTCTTCTTTTGCGCAGGTGTACCTTGGTACTTAGCATATTCTGCTTTGTAATCTCTTGGCTTTCTCATTGTTTATCTCCTGTAGTTACTTCTTTTTGGTTCTTGTCTTGTTTACCAAACAACTCTTCTGCCATATCGGGCCACCCAAATATTTCCTGTAATTCAGGTAGAAGGTATTCAAGTAGCTCTGCGCGTGTGGGTGATCTACCCAAAACCCTCGCTACCAAATCCATCCTAAGTCTTATCCACCTCAGCCCTGCGTCCTCGTCTTTGCTACGGCTATTATCTTCGCTCATATCAGCATTCCTTATTAGTTACTTTCTGTTGTGTTCACAGCTAGTAACCGGACAGTACGCACACAGTGGGCCATCCACCGCGTTCCATACCTCTGTTTGTTCTGCTACATCTAAACGCTCAAGTTCATCATCAAACACGGTGAGATACGATTTACGCATGTCAGACGTGTGCTTCTTCTTTATAAATTCATTGCTTACTACATATGCTAAAGCAGACTTAATGGTCTTCACTTCCGGGTAGTGTGTGAACGTAGCCCCAGCCAATAAGTCTAATTGTTTGGTGTCTGCGTACTTGGCATTCTTGCCCGTCTTGTAATCCACAAGGTACGCTTTGTCGTCATCAACTATTAATAAGTCAGCTATGCCCCTCCACCACACGTCTTTAGCAAAAAATCCAGTAGGGGAATAATCACCACCTTCTTTAGCAAGGCCAAACCTTATCTCGCAGTGCTTCTCTCCCTTGATGCTTTGCAGTGCATCCAAACTCTTTGCCATGAACTTAAACTTAGGGGGGATGGGGGTGCCTTTTTTTATGTACAGCTCTGCTGCTTTATGCACCTCGTTGCCGTAGTACATTGCTGAACTGCCCTTGTCCTTTACGTCCTTAGCTACCTTCAAGTGATAATACTTTTTAGGGCATTGCTTAAACGTACTCAAACTGCTGTAGGACCAAGCTGTCATATCAGTTACCTTCCCTCTCGTATATTCTACCACCAGAAAGTAAATAACTTTTTTCACCAACAGTTAGTCGCATAACCCGCGACCCTATTCGTAGTTTTACCGGTGTAGTTAAAGTAAAGCCGTCACGGATAGCGTGATTAGCCAGAACTTGAAATCTTGTATCATACAAGTCACCAAGCTTCGGGTCGTTACGGTACTGCTTCATCCTAGTACCCTGCACTGTTACCCAGTAGTACAATGCAAACTTATTTGTTTCTACAGCCCAAACATCTATGCGTCTTCCGGTTTCTGTATTACGCATCCTTGAAGTGTCAAACCCGTGTACAAGCCTAAGCCCGTTACTGCCTGTGGTTGCTTGAACACTACTCCAGTCCCCCATTAGTGCACGTCCCGTTCTATTCTATCCCACGTAGCTTCCACTAATTCCATGAAGTTTTTTCTGGGCATACCATTCATTTTGTTTACCTTAACCAGCATTGTGCTTAGGGCTATGGACATTACGGTAACCGTTTCTGGCGTGTCGTGGTCTATTTCTTTACCCGTTATAAAAGCTAAAAGGTTGTCCTCCAGTTTTTTTGCTCGTTCTTTTACCGACAAAGTGTATACCTTTTCATTTGCTATTTTCATTTTGCCTCCTTTTCTTAGCATCCGGTTCAACAATACCTGTCTCAGTATGGTGACATTTTCTGATTACTTTACCTCGCCCTAAATAGTTTTTTATATCTTCAGCTAATTGATCACGCAGCTTGTCCTTGTCTATACTTTTAAGTTCCCTCATATTTTTACTACCTTTATTTCCGGCTGCACAACACGTTCCCGTAATATTGCTTTATCCAAGTAACAACAGCTTAAGCAGTACCAACCTACCCGCTCTTTCTTTATTGGGTTAATAACTTCTTCTGACTTCTTGCCACACTTAGGGCACACGTTAGCCCCTAGATCATTTGGCATCTAACAAAATCTCTAAACGTCTTTCTAACTCTTCTAATTTACCAACAACTTCCACTAATTGGTGGCCTAGTTCAACTACTTCTTGCGAATCGTCTTCATCAAGTTCTATTATTACTTTCATCTGTTTACCCTGTAGTTAATAAGTGCGTGCCCGTAAAGAGCACGTCTAACCGTAGCGTGGCTTAGCCGACACAAGCGCAATGTTGGAGAACGCCATAGCAGCGCTTCGAAGAACCACTATGAAATTTTATTGACACTGCCTTATGTTGTGGGTGTTGCACCCCTTCATCAGAGTGTTTGTCCACCGCCCACTGGGACACTATTGGCACGCACCGTAAGAGTTGCCTGATCCGCCTTCACAGTCTAAAGGTAGACCTTTGGCCCATGCGGGGCGTACTTTCATACATTTTTCTACGTATGCCATGCCTTCCTCTACTTCTGCTTCTGGCACTATACAACCTATGGCATCATGTACCGTCATTACTACTTTATACTTAGTAGACACCCTAAGTAATTGCTCCCCAATAACTATTCTAGCCAGTGCCTGACATACATTCTCTATTACCTTACCTCCGTATATCCGAGTATGGGTAAGGGTACGACCCATCCGCGTGTCATACACTGTCTCGTTACGCCCCTCTTCGTCTTGCTCTAGTCGTAAGTTGGGGTACTTTATGTACAGACCGTTGGGGAGTTTTATACCTGAGTTCCCGTCTACTAAAAGTAGATCATCTTTACCAAGGTTTTTAGTTTGGTTCAGCTTCATAGCGTCTAAGCACTTGCCCGCTGCCCGCCATAGCTTAGGCACCTCTGCGTATGTGGTGCGGTATATATCTATGATGCGTTGGCATTCCTCTTCTTCCAGCTCTACCCCAAAGTTCTTTAACTGTACTTGGAACCTAGCCGCGCCCATGCCATACCCACAGCCTAGGACTGTTTGCTTGCCTACAAATCTTTCTTCTTTGCTTATCTTGTTTGCTGGCTTGCCGTAGATAGCAGCAGCCATTATCTTATATACATCATCGCCCCTGTCGAACGCCTCTACTAAGTCATCGGCTTCGGCTAACCACGCTAAAGTCCGTGCTTCTATCTGCGATAAGTCACAGTCCACAAACTTGTACCCCTCTGGAGCGCACAAAGCGTACTTCAACTGAGAACCGCGAGGTAAGTTCTGCATGTTGATCTTGTCTGAGCCACCCCACCTACCGGTATGCGCTGCGTAGTACCGCAGGGGTATAGGTAGCTTACCGCGTGTAGCAATATCCAGAAAACGTTGGGTGCGCTTTTCTTCTATAGTAGACCTTACCCCCAACCTAGCAGCTACAATAGCTTGTACCTCTGGGTTGCTGTGCTCTTGTAGAGCTTTAAATTCCTCATCAGTCTTAGCAAACGCATAAGTTTCTTTACCCGTACGCAGGCTTATCTTAGTGGGTGGAGTAATACCGTACCCTTCAAGTAGTTCAGCAAATTGTTTGTTGCTTGTTAGCTTAGTCTTTTCATGGGTGACCTTAGCCATTAGCGCTTCTTTAGTATCCAGTACATCTTTTAGATGCCGGGTAAGCACGTCTGTGTCTAACTCCAATGCAGGCTCAGTAAACATACGTGTGGTTAAGTCAATCAACGCAAGGTCTAGCTTAGGAAAATTCTTGTTCAAAACTTGAAACAGTTTGTACGTTAGCTCCGCGTCTTGAATACAGTAGCCACCGTAGGCCCGAAGTTCGTCGGGGGTGAAGTCTAAGCGCCGCTTGCCTATGGCTGCGTGTACTTCAGTACCCTTTGCGCCTAACTTATAGTGTACAGAAAGAGCAGCTAACCCGTGGCTGACTTCTACAG
>Ga0208032_1000853_pt1 | contig 14435 bp, 14 predicted proteins | sample MalvirAntarct_66_FD_184254 | JGI IMG/M metagenome (GOLD analysis project Ga0208032, IMG submission 184254) | Marine viral communities from the Global Malaspina Expedition - Malaspina viral metaG Antarct_66 (SPAdes) (version 2) | ecosystem: Environmental > Aquatic > Marine > Oceanic | place: West... | reverse complement strand
GGGCTTTTGATGCCCAATCAATCCCTGCTGATGACCGGGCGTTGTCATGCCCTGGATAACCTGCCGGCCATGATGCATATCTCGCGGGAATTATGCGGGGGACAAATTTGCGTCACCCCCAATGTCGCAACCTTTGAATCGCCGGAAACCAAGCCCTGGATGGATAAATACTATACCATCAATGACAGCTGGATGGCGGAGGATCGGCGCAAGCTATTGGCCTATGCCCGCGACCTGCTGAATTCGGACTATGCCGGTCACCGACTGACCTTCCAGCTTTTTGCGCAATCTCCGCCTTTCGCCCAATATGGGGCCGTCTATCGCAATTTTGATTGGGATGGGCCGCTGAGCTTTGTAAAGGCGGGGGCCAATCTTTCTGACACCGTGGTGAAAGGCTTCAAGCCCCGCAACAGCGACTGTGCAGTTCACCAATATTATGGCGAGCAGCTAAAAGACGCCGCGGAATAGGGGAAGTCATGGACGGCATCATCGATCTGGACCTGCGGGACCGCTTTCTGGGCGGGATGAGCCATGCGGCCTGCACGGTCAATATCGTCACCACCAATGGACCAGCCGGTCATGCGGGGGTCACGGTCTCAGCCATGGCATCGGTCTCTGCAGATACGCCCCGCCCGACCCTGCTGGTCTGTGTCCATCACAAAAGCCCCGCTGCGCAGGCGATCATTGATAATGGCGTGTTTTGCGTCAATGTGCTGCGCGATGATCAATCCTATATCTCCGACACATTTGCGGGACGCTTTCGCGATGATGTTGCAGACAAATTCGCCTGTACCGAATGGACCAAGCAAGTGACCGGCGCCCCCAGGGTGAAGGATCCGCTGGTCGCCTTCGACTGTCGGGTATTGAGTTCGGAACGTGTCGGCACCCATCATGTATTTATCGGAGAGGTGGAGGATATATTCTCCGCCGGGCGTGGATCGCCCCTGATCTATGCCAATCGCACCTATGGACGGACATCGCGGATTGATCCCGTCGCCTCAATAGAGGCCGGATTGATCAATGCCGAGGGAAGCCTGCGCATCGGTTGTTTCCACACATTCGGTCCCTTTGTTCTGCCGGAAGTCTTGAGCACAATCACACCGCAACTGGATGTTGAACTGACATTGGTGGAAGGCGATCACCGCCGCATTCTGGAGAGTCTGAAATCCGGTGAGACGGATATCGCCTTGATGTATGATTTCGATCTGGGGCGGGATATTGAGACGGAACTGCTGAACGAACTGTATCCCTATGTCCTGTTGGCGGAAAATCATCCCCTGGCGGCGCAACAGAGCCTGTCACTGGCCGATCTGGTAGCGGAACCCATGATCCTGTTGGATGCCCCGCCCAGTGCGGATTACTTCCAATCGTTGTTTACCAAGAATGGCATGTCGCCCAATATCCGCTATCGATCCGCATCGTTTGAGATGGTGCGCGGCATGGTGGGCCGTGGTCTTGGATTTTCCATTCTAGCAACCAAGCCCGCCAGTGATATCAGTTACGATGGCTGTCCCCTTATCACGCGCCCCTTGACCGATACGGTTGATCCCAGCCGCGTTGTCCTGGCGACCCGCAAGGGAAAGCGTCTTCCGAAACCAGCCCAGGCTTTCGCCAGCCTGTGTCGTGATATGTTTAGTCCTGAAACCTGACCCAACCCAATCTGTGAACGGAAACACTATGGCCCATACCCGCATTCGAAAATTCAACACCGCCGATACCTATCCGGAGCAAAATCTGGACAATGATCTGTGCCAGGCCGTGGTGACACAGGGCGGCAAGACCGTCTATCTGCGCGGTCAGTGCCCGCAAAACCTGGATGATGCCAAAAATATCGACAGCCATGATCCGGTGGAACAGACCCACAAGGTCATGCAGAATATCAAGCAATTGATCGAAGAAGCCGGTGGCACGATGGAGCATCTGGTGAAAATCGTCGTCTATATCACCGATGTCCGCTATCGGGAGGCGATCTATCGCACCATGGGCGAATATATCAAAGGGGTTCATCCCGTTTCCACAGGCCTGGTGGTACAAGCCCTGGCGCGCCCGGAATGGTTGGTTGAAATCGACGGCACCGCTGTCATACCGGAGTAACCGATGACCTTTTCCCTTGTTGCCCGTTGCAAAGAGACCGGCATGTTCGGTATCGCCATTTCGTCTTCCTCTCCTGCTGTTGCAGCGCGGTGTTCCTATACCCGCGCGGGCGTTGGCGCGGTTGCCAGTCAGAATATCACCGATCCGACACTGGGGCCGGGTGCGCTAGACCTGATGCAAGGGGGCCTCAGCGCGCCAGAAGCCATCGCAAAGCTGCAGGCGGAGCGGAACTTTATGGACTATCGTCAAGTTTTGGCGATTGATACGGCGGGCAAAACGGCAATCCATTCCGGCACTCGGGCGCTTGGCATCTGGACACAGGCCGAGGGAATTGATGTCGCCTCCGGTGGCAACTTGCTGGCCAATGACACGATTCCACAAGCCATTGTGGACGGGTTCATGGCATCCAAGGGGCATCTGGGTGATCGCCTGATCGCTGCCATGCGGGCCGGGTTGGCGGCAGGCGGTGAAGCCGGTCCCGTCCATTCCGCAGGCCTGCAATTATGCGATACGGTCGCCTGGCCCGTTGCGGATTTGCGCTGCGATTGGACCGAAGACTGCCCGATTGAGGCCATCGCAACCGCCTGGGACGTCTATAAGCCGCAATTGGCAGCCTATATACAGCGCGCCCTAGATCCGACGGAGGCCCCGTCTTACGGCGTACCGGGCGATCTTTAATAGTGTCTTGATTTTCGTCAGCGTTAAGGTTTAGTGGCATCTATGCCGCTGCGATTCACATTCAGACAGCTTGAATATCTCGTTGCCGTTGGGGAGGCAGGCAGCATTGCGCTCGCCTCTCAGCGGATCAATGTGTCCTCCCCCTCTATCTCGTCAGCCATCTCTCATCTAGAGGCGGAATTGGGGATGCAGCTATTCGTGCGCCAACATGCCCAGGGCCTGTCCCTGACGCCAGGCGGACAGCGCCTGTTTAACGAGGCGAAGCAAATCCTGCATCACGCGGCCTCCCTAACCGATCTGGCCGGCGATATCCGCACAGTACCGCGTGGGCCGATCTCCATTGGCTGCCTGAACACCGTCGCACCCTTTATCTCCGCTGCGATCCGCCGCTCCTTCGAGGCAGACTACCCCGATGCGGAAGTGACACTGCGTGAAGCCCATCAGGCGGAATTGCTGCATATGCTGGGCCGTGCGGAAATCGACATCGCCATTACCTATGATCTGGAGATACCCAGCGATATAGAATTTCAGCACCTGATCGCCCTTCCCCCCTATGTCATGGTCGATATAGACCATCCCCTGGCGCATCAGGACAGCATCATATTGGACGATATGCGCGATGACCCAATGATCCTGTTGGACCTGCCATTGAGCCGCGAATATTTTCTGTCCGTGTTTCATGCGGCAGGAATTCGCCCCAACATCGCGCAACGCACATCGGATCTTTCCGTCGCGCGCAGTCTGGTGGCAAACGGATTTGGCTATTGCCTGATCAATTTCCGCACAAAGACCAGAATTGCACCGGATGGGGAGGAACTGACCTTCCTGAAGCTATCTGGCAATCATCGCCCGATGGTTTTGGGACTGGCGACAAAGCGCAGCGAGCATGTCCCGCGCGTTATCTCCGCCTTTACAGAACATGTGCAAAAGCTTGCGGAAAAGGGCACCCTGCCCGGCATGGCCCCGCTATAGGCCATCCCGCAAACGCGCGATCAGGGCATCCAGCATCTGATCGCATTGCTGTAATTGCACCAGGGTAACAAATTCGTCTGGCTTATGTCCCTGTGCCATAGAGCCAGGCCCGCACACTACGGTGGGCAGGGATAGGCGTTGTGTAAACAGCCCCGCCTCCGTTCCGAAGGCCACTTTCATCGTGGCATTGGCCCCGGTCAAGGACTTCACAAAGGCAACGACGTCGGAAGATTCGGGTGTTAACAAGCCAGGGTAACTATTTGTTATTTCAAAGTTAATTGAAACTTCCGGATAGTCGTCTGAATGCCGGGCTACAATGTTGTCAGCCGCCGCGCGAATGCGGTTTAAAATCTCCGCCGGATCATCCTGTGCAATATTTCGGATTTCAAAATCCAACTGACAGTGATTGGGGACAATGTTCAACGCAACGCCCCCCTGGATCAGGCCAACATGAACCGTGCTATAGGGAACATCATAATCGGCATCCTGGGCATCGCTTGCTGCCAGTGCCGCCTGCTCCTGGCGCAGCACCGCGATCAGATCCGTTGCCAGATGAATGGCATTCAGTGCCTGGGGGGCCAGGGCGGAATGCCCCTCTCGCCCTGTGCAGGTCGCCCGGATGACGGTCTTTCCCTTATGCCCCGTCGCCACCGCCAGAGAGGTCGGCTCCCCCACGATACAAAAACCGGGCTTGAACGGCGCATCGGCCAATACATCCAACAGGGACCGCACACCGATGCAGCCGATCTCCTCATCATAAGACAGGGCCATGTGCAGCGGCGTTTTTAGATCGTATTGGGACGCGCGCACCATCGCCGCGATGGCGCAGGCGACGAACCCCTTCATATCCGCCGTGCCGCGCCCATAAACCTTGCCGTCTTCCTGGGTCATCTGAAACGGGGGCTTGGTCCAGGCCTGCCCCTTTACCGGCACAACATCCGTATGCCCAGATAACAGCACGCCACCCGCCTGATCCACTTGCCCAATAGTGGCGTAAAGGTTGGCCTTTGTACCGCTCTCATCCCTCAATACTTGGACCGTCGCACCCGCTTGGCGCAACACATCCTCCACGAACAGGATGAGATCCAGATTGGGCTCCAAACTGACGGTGGGAAAAGCTAGAAGACGATCTAAAATGTCGAGGGTTTTCATATAATATCTCTTAGAATGTGAACTACACCTATCTTATCAGGTGCCGATGCATCATTTTATTCTGATAGGCTCGGTCTGGCGCGTCGGACCTCACGGTTTATATAGGCAGCTAGGATAGCCTTGAGGATATCCCCAGGGATAAAGATGGCAACGGCGAGAACAGCCTTCAGCAGAGACAGCTCAGCAATGATCATCAGCCCGACAATTCCAAAAACATAAAGCAAGACGATACCGCCCAAAAGGCTCGCAATCACACCTGCGGTCATAACGCCGAGCCGAGTTGTCGCCCTGAACACCAGTCCAATCGCGATAACGGCAATGGGCCATCCAACAAAAAAACCGACAGTGGGGCCTACAAACACACCCAGCCCACCGCGTCCACCCGCGAGCAGGGGAGCGCCGAGTGCAACGACTCCGATAAAGACGATGATTGAAAGCGCCCCGCGCCAGGGGCCAAGAATCAGCCCTGCCAGCATGACGCCCAGTGTTTGGGCGGTTATTGGAACGCCACTGGCAATGGGCAAAGTAATCTGGGGAATCAATCCGAGGGCGGCGATGAATGCCGCGAAAAGCGCAACGCGGGTTACTGTATTTTCCATTCTATTTTCTCCGATCAAAGCCGCCACGGGCGACCAGTGCTTCAGCGGTGCGATCCGCATCATCTATCACTGATATAACAAAGGGTGATACGAGTCGCCAAAGTGGGCGGCGGGGTGAGCGGGCGCGCCAGCTTTCCGCAAGGAATTGCCAACGTTCTGTCAGCATTGGTGCGAAACGCAAAGTCATAGCAATGACCACGCCAACCGGGCGGGTCGGCAGTCCGATCCACCGGAGCGGCGCCAGAATGCGGTCCAGCACGGCAAGCATGCTAGCCAGCGGAATCGAGGCTGAAATCACTGTGGCGAGCAGAACCAGCGTGGCGATTCGCAGGCAGACAGTAAGACCCAGCACCCAATCCCCCAACAGTCCATGGGCCGCAAAGGCGAGGAGCAGCATTTGTCCAGGCGCGCGCAACGCGGAATATAGGCCGTGGGCGCGGGCAAGTATGGTCAGGATCACGACGCAGGCGAAGACTGCGATCAGAAAGACAGGCCTGTCTATCAGAAAGACGAATACATTGATAAGAGCCAGCAATAAGAGCTTCAAACCTGCGGGCAAACGGCGCAGCCATTGCGCCTCAATATTTACATTTCCCACGATGACTCTCTTTCTACGGCTGCCTGCATCGCGACGGCGAAGGCGGGCAAGATGGATTCCGGTCGACCATCGGCATGAATCCTCCCTTTCTCGATCCACAACACTCTGTCGAAATCGTTCAGGCTATCGATGTCATGGGTGATCATAAGGACCTGATGGGGCAGATCCGCAATGAAACGCTTCAGGCGGCTTCGGGTTGGAATGTCCAATCCATTGAAGGGTTCATCCAGCAGGATCACTTTCGGCTGCATGATCAACACCGCCAACAGGCACACCAGACGGCGCTGACCTTCTGACAGGGTCGCGACGGCGCGATCGCGCCAATCGGCGATCCCATAGTGCTGAAGCAACGCCATAACCGTGGAATCAATCCGCTTCGAAGAGGTGCCATTTTCGCTCAGACCAAAGGCAATTTCCTCAAAAACATTGGGACACAGGATCTGATGATCCGAGTTCTGAAACAGAAAGCCGGCAACAGATAAGGAGTCAAAGTCGCGTTTTGCGGGGTCGCGACCATAGAGCCGCACAGTCCCGGATGAGGGGCGCAGTATTCCCTTTATAAGACGCGCCAATGTCGACTTTCCCGATCCATTTCGTCCAACAATCGCAACTCGGTGCTGTGTTATCGACAGATCAAGATCATGCAGAACCGTCTGCCCACCGCGATCAACCCGGGCCTGTTTCAGGTGAATACCGGTTTCAACGCTGATATCTGAAGTCACGAGCTGTATCCATTATGGGCAGTGAAGGCGCCATCTATCGCATATTGTCTCGCTGAGTCCCAGACGCGAGGCAAAGTATTATTTTGGCCGAGGGCGTCTTCCGGCCTCTCTTGTGCCATGAAGCCACGTTATCGGCTCACAATGTACGCTGCTGTCAAATTCAGCGTGAAATTTAGTGAAACCTGACCTCAGATATTCGCACTACATCAAGTCTTGCTTACCAGCGCGATGGTTAGTCTTTACCTAAGCTGCGCTTCCGAACACGATGCTTTTGCAGAGGAATGGAATTGCCCAACCTCCGCAAGGCAGCAAAATAGGGAATTCAGACGTGGCACGGGATCCAAGATACGACATTTTATTTGAACCACTGGCAATCGGTCCGGTTACAGCCAAGAACCGATTCTATCAGGTGCCGCACTGCAATGGTGGTGGCTATCGCGACCCATCGGCGGCGGCAGAAATGCGTGGCATCAAGGCCCAGGGCGGCTGGGGGGTAATCTTCACCGAACAATGCGAGATGCACCCGACATCTGAAATCACCCCCTTTATCGAATTGCGCCTGTGGGAAGATCAGGACATTCCGATGATCGCCAAAATGGCCGACAGGATGAAGGAACACGGCGCCTTGGCAGGCATTCAACTGGCCTATTCCGGGATCAATGGTCCAAATTTCTATACTAAAGAAGTCCCCATGGCCCCGTCTGCCCTGCCAATTCGGACCTTTACCAATGACCCGGTGCAGGCACGGGCGCTGGACCGTCAGGACATCAGGGATCTGCGTCGCTGGTTTGTTACCGCCGCGAAACGCTCCCGCACGGCAGGGTTTGATCTGATCTGCCTGTATGGCGCCCATGGGTTTGGCATTTTTCAGCATTTCCTGTCCCGCGCCACCAACCATCGTACCGACGAATATGGCGGCAGCCTGGAAAATCGCTCACGCTTCGTGCGCGAAGTGATTGCTGACCTAAGAGATGCGGTCGGCGATTCGATGGGCCTGACCTTACGTGTTTCCCTGGATGAAATCACCGGCGATCTGGGGTTTGGCAATGCGGAAGTCCGCGATTTCATCGAAATGCACTCAGATCTGCCCGATTTATGGGACCTGGCCCATGGCACGTGGGAGGATTGCTCCGGCCCCTCCCGCTTCAAGGAAGAAGCGGCGCAACAGGATCTGGTGCAGGGAATCAAGGCGCTGACCAGCCGTCCCGTCGTTGGCGTGGGGCGTTTCACCAGCCCTGATGTCATGGTGCGGCAAATCAAATCCGGCATCCTGGATTTCATTGGATGCGCGCGCCCCTCCATTGCGGACCCCTTTCTGCCAAAGAAAATCGAAGAGGGCCGTATCGAGGATATTCGCGAATGCATCGGGTGCAATATCTGCATCACCGGCGATATGACCATGTCCATCAGCCGCTGTACCCAGAACCCCACCTTTATGGAGGAATGGCGCAAGGGCTGGCATCCCGAAAGAATGAATGCAAAAGGCGACAGTTCGTCCGTTCTGATTATCGGTGCAGGCCCGGCAGGACTGGAAGCAGCCCGCGCCTGCGCCGAGCGGGGCTACGATGTCGCCCTGGCAGAGGCACAATCCGAAATTGGGGGGCGTGTGGCGAGGGAGCGCCTGTTGCCTGGCCTGTCTGCCTGGGGGCGCGTGGTCGACTATCGCGCCTATCAATTATCCCAGAAGGGCAATGTCGAGACCTATCTGAACTCCTCCCTGACGGCGAACGATATCCTGCAATTCGGCTTTGAAAATATCGCCATTGCCACGGGGGCAAGCTGGCGGCGCGATGGGGTTGCGCGTCAGCATGTATCGCCCCTGCCCATCGATCCCGCCTTGCCCCTGTATACGCCAGACGACCTTATGGCGGGTAGCATTCCGACCGGCACTGTCTTCCTGTATGATGATGATCATTATTACATGGGGGGCGTACTGGCTGAGTTGCTGGTTCAGAACGGTGCCACGGTTGTGCTGGTCACGCCTTCCGCCTATGTGTCGGACTGGACCAACAATACCCTGGAACAGGCCAGCATTCATCGAAAACTGGCCATGATGGGGGTTGATATCCAGCTGAACCGGGGCGTAGTAGCGATTGGGGCAGATCATGTCCTGACCAATTGCACCTATACGGATGTGACCCGCCCGATACCCTGTGATGCCGTTGTCATGGTGGCATCGCGCATCGGAAACGATGGACTGTATCAGGCCTTAAAGGCCCGACAGGACGATTGGCTGGATGCCGGGTTAAAATCCGTGAAGCTGATCGGGGACGCCAATGCGCCGGGGCCAATTGCCTGGGCGACCTATGCCGGTCACCGGTATGCCCGTGAATTGGATGAGCCAGACCGTGGCGACGCGCTATCTTTCCGGCGGGAGATTACGGCCCTGGCGGAGTAGATTTGTCCTGGCAGCCTCTGTTCAGGCCTAAATCTCCACAATCTCAAAGGCGCTCAGTCTCTGTATCATTTCCTGATCCAGCTCTTCAGTGCGCCAGTCCATATTCGCCTTCACCCAGCTTTTCTGGGTTTCGCGAATTCCCGACAGGATATCCGCCTGCTTACCCGCCAGAACAGCCTTCGGAAGAATTGGCAGATCCTCATAAATCTGTTCCAACATCTTACGACGTTCGCCCCGGAAACTTTCTTCAGATTCTTTCCAGACCTGACATAAACGTGTCCAGCCATCCAGAATCCAGGAGATCTTTTGGACACGGTCAGACATATCCCGCATCGCCTTATCGGATTGGCTCAGGGTCGCAGCCAAATCAATTTCATATCCCCAGCAAGCGTCCATTTCCCGCAATGCAATGTCACTGGTCAATGCCGCAGCCTCAATCACGCCTCTTCCAACGAATTGAACTTCTGGCGGCTCTTTCGTCAGATGCTCTTTGATTTCATCGATCATCAATTGAATATTGCTATAGGTCTGGGTCAGATAACCCGGATATTCTGTTTCTCTGGCACCGATTGCCCAGATGATATTGGCCCATAGCTGGAATTTCCGCATCAGCTCTTCTGATGTCGTATTCCATTTCTCACTGTAACGTTTGAACTGCTCTTTGGCCTGAGATTGGCCGCCCTCCGTCATCAGATCATTCACATCCAGTTCAATCGGATCAGTACTCAAGACCCTCAGTGCCCGCAGGATCAGCAAACACTGGTTGTAGGATACGACCGTACGTTCATCTTTCAGCGCCTTCTTTGCCGCCTTCGCCTTTGGGACGCCGCCATAGCCCTTGGCATTCACTTCCATCACGATCCGCCGCAAATCAAAGGGCGTAAAGGTTTGAGCATCGGTCAAATGCTCCAACAAGGCCTGATCATACAAATTCAGATCAATCGTCCCGGAAAGAGCCTTAAATGGAACGACATAGGTGCCCTTACCACCACTCAGCGCCGGCAGAAGAAACTCCCTTTCCTCCGCAACTTCGCCCCGTAAACGCGCGTTGCGGGCCACGTCCGTGGTAAAAGGAACCGTCACGCCCCGTTCTTCAAATGTGCTAGGTAAAAATAATGTCGCCATTGCCCCCATCCTATGCAAAAGGCGTATTATAATTTCGCTAAGGTGGCAATTGGAAAGAGTCTGGAAACCTCAGCCCAATCCAAAATTACTGTGATGCGCCAGTTCACCAGTATTGCAGGGATGCAATATCTTTTCGTCATCGCTGAGGTCATTCCTCAGGTAACAAATAAATGCACTCCCTCGTCGGCAGAGAAAGCGAAATGCATATTTATTTTCAGAAAAAATGGTCGGGGCGGCTGGATTCGAACCAACGGCCCTCTGCTCCCAAAGCAGATGCGCTACCAGGCTGCGCTACGCCCCGACATGTGCGGTCTCCCGCGCCCGATTGCTCAGGTGGCGCAATGAGTATTGCGTCGCGGGGGGAAAATCAACACTTCCGTTGACCTGTAATGTCACTTCTCGCGATTTTTTAGGGCCATAAAGCGCTTTTGGCTGGATTCCGGCCATTCTTCGCGGGGTTTATAGTATCCGGGATGTTGTGACGCCCCCGGCGGAATGATCACCCAGGGCTGTTTAGAGTCGGTATAGATGTGAATATCTGGCGGCGCGCTTTCCGGATTGTCCAGTGTCCCAACCCGCACGAAGGCGACAACTTCCCCCGCCCCGGCATAATGGCTCCAAACCGCCATACGACAGGTTGGACAGCGATGGATAATCTGACCCTTTCCGCTCTCACTGGGGGTCATGATGACTTCCGGGGTGCCTGTGATCACCTCGACATGACTGCTTTCGATCATCGCGTTCAAGGCAAAGGCGGACCCTGTTTCGCGCTGGCACCAATGGCAATGACAGCAATGCACGAACATTGGCGGGGCGGTTATCGCATAGCGTATCTGTCCACAACTGCATCCGCCCTCTTGTCGCCACTGTGCCTGTTCCTTCATCAGACGCCCCTTCATGTAAATGTGCAGTTTTTGTTTCACTATGTCGAAATATGCTTGAATTCCGTTTGCGGTTCCCCCTACATAGACCCTGCGATCTAGAAGTAGCGTATTTTGGTGACATTTACCATGGTGGGGACCATGACAACAGCATGCTTGAAAGCGGGTCAAACGACTCCGATAAGAGAGAGTTCTGCCGTCGATATCGATTCGGCGGCTGCGGCGCTTCGTGCCATATCAAATGTGCATAGATTTATGATTCTGTGTCTTCTGGCAGAGCAGGAACACACTGTTGGGGATCTGGAACGGGCGGTCGGAATTCGTCAGCCCAGCATGTCCCAACAGCTGGCGCGGTTGCGGGAAGACGGTATCGTGTCTTGCACCCGGGACGGGAAATCAATGATCTATGCCCTGACTGATTCCAGGGTCAGGCAGGTGATTTTGACGTTGAGCACGATCTATCATCGTTGATCGTCCGACGGCGCTGTAGTGCCTGACGATGGCGGAGGTTCCGTTGCGTCTGAATGACCCATCTTCGAAGCATCTGGCTTGGGGGACAGGGGTTCTGTGTGCATATAGACCGGAATTGGCACGCTGGACCGGATGTGAAGATCACGCTGCCCGAATGGGAACTCTATCCCGTTGTCGCGGTACATCTGCCAAATAATCAACAGAATTTCGCTGCGGACATTCACCACGCCCGCCTGGGGATCATCAATCCAGATCCGCATTTCCAGTTCCAGGGCATCGTTCCCGAAATTCATGAAACGACAAACCGGCGCCGGATCGGTCCGGACACGCGCGATGGAACGCGCCGCCTGAACGGCCAGATCCATCGCCAGCTTCACATCTGAGTCATAGGATATGCCAATTGGAATCTTCAGGCGCACCAATGTGTTGGAATAGGACCAGTTTTCAACCCGTTGAGAGATCAGCTCTTCATTGGGAATCAGATGTTCTGTTCCATCCCGGGTGATCACGGAAACATATCGGGCGCGCAAGGAATTAATCCACCCGAACGTATCGCCAATGGCTATTACATCGCCGGGCTTTACAGATTTATCCATCAGCAGGATCAAGCCGCTGATCAGGTTGGAGATAACCTTCTGCAGACCAAAGCCGATCCCCAGGCCAATCGCGCCGGAAAAGACCGCCAACGCGGTTAGGTCTATGCCGATACTGTCCAGGGCGGCGAAAATAGCAATGGCGATCAGGAGAATGCGGAAGGTCTTGCTGAGCAGCACCCGCGCGGACGGCGATAAGCTCTTGGAATTATGAAACCGGCTATCGACCATCTGGGATACCAGGCTGCCCAGCCATAGCAGCACGACCAGCACCACACCGGCCTTACACGCGCTGAGGACAGAAATCCGGACATCCCCAAGATTGACCCCCATCCTGTCCAGCGCCACCATTGTGGGTGTCAGGAGCCCCAGCAGATTCAAGGCGGCAATGCTCCAGGCGATGATTGCCAGCATTTTGGCCCAGCCGGGGTCCCGCACCGCGCCGGAAACCAATCGGATCACCACCCAGGCCGTTAACAGGCTGACCGCGCTTTCAATCAGGTGATTGGACAGTCCAGCCTCTTGCGCTGCAAAAACTGAAAACCATTGTAAAATCAGCCATATGAGCGGCAGTATCAGTGGCAACACGGTCCGGATTGCCACATCGAAAACGCGGGCAAACCTCAATTTGCCGATCTGATTTTCCAGCAGGCGTTTTACGGTCGGGGTCAAAAGCGCTGACAGGCCGAAGGCCACGACAATGATACCCGCCTGGACGACGGTGGACGGCACCAGAAGATTAATGTCGATCCACTGCCACACGCTCGCGATCAGCCGTTCAATCTCCGCCGCGTCCAGATACTTCTCCATTCCAACTCCCTTACATGATTTTGAATATCGTAGAGAGCATTCCGGTAAATTACTAGGCTGGCACGAGGCTGGGGCGGATCACCTTAATTTTAAGGCGATACTCTGCTGTTTTATTCCATTTGGGAACTCAATATAGTGTCATGCAATTTATTCATTCCTGAACTTCACATAAATTGCGTCAAAACACCCCCTATTCTCCAATACCGATGACCGCCATATTGCGCTGCATCACATAGGGACGCGGAGTATCCATGCCGACAAAAGCAGAAATCATAACCAGCACGACTATTGCTGAAGACCCGCCGGTCTTGAGCCGCTGGCTGACATTTGCCATGGCGGGCGCGACGGGAATTGCTGTGGCCAATATTTACTATAATCAGCCGATGCTGGGCATCATGCAGGCGGAATTTCCCGGACAGTTGGCAGGGCTTGTTCCGACCGTCACACAGTTGGGATATGCGCTGGGCATATTCCTTCTTGTCCCCCTGGGGGATCTAGTCGAACGCAAGAAGTTGATCATCCTGCAGTTTGGTCTGCTGTTCCTTGCCCTGGCCGGTGTGGCCCTGGCCCCCAATGCGTCTGTGCTTCTGTTAACGTCCTTGCTGGTCGGGGTCGGTGCGACGGTCGCGCAACAGATTATTCCTTTGGCGGCGCATTTGTCGGACCCAAATAAAAGAGGCGCCACGGTGGGATTGGTTATGTCCGGTCTGTTATGTGGCATCCTTTTCAGTCGTACCCTGGCCGGGTTTGTCTCAACCCATTCCGGGTGGCGCGAAATGTTCGCCCTGGCCGTGCCAATGGCACTCGCCGCTTGTGCCGTGATGGCCTGGAAACTGCCGCGCAGTCACCCGGAACCGACAATGGGCTACCCTGCCCTGTTGGGATCGATATTGGGATTATGGCGGGAGTTTCCTGAACTGCGCGTGGCAACGCTGACGCAATCCTCTCTCTTCGCGGCGTTTAGCGTGTTCTGGACCATCCTGGTCTTCCAATTGGAAAGCCCGGCCTTCAATCTGGGTCCCGACGCAGCGGGCTTATTTGGAATTATTGGCGCAATCGGTATATTGGCTGCCCCCTTTGCAGGCAAACTGGCCGATAAGCGTGGCCCGCATATGATCGTGCTTTTCGGGGCCAGCCTAACCCTGGTTTCATGGGTCATATTCGGATTCTGGATATCCATCCCCGGCCTGATCGTGGGGGTGATCCTTTTGGACCTTGCCCTGCAAAGCGCGATGATCCCCAATCAGCACATCATCTATGCCCTGCGGCCCAGTGCCCGTGCCCGCGTCAATACGATCTTCATCGGCAGCATGTTTCTGGGTGGCTCGCTAGGGTCCGCCCT
>Ga0208032_1000840_pt1 | contig 14574 bp, 11 predicted proteins | sample MalvirAntarct_66_FD_184254 | JGI IMG/M metagenome (GOLD analysis project Ga0208032, IMG submission 184254) | Marine viral communities from the Global Malaspina Expedition - Malaspina viral metaG Antarct_66 (SPAdes) (version 2) | ecosystem: Environmental > Aquatic > Marine > Oceanic | place: West... | reverse complement strand
ATATCGTTACATTGTCAGACTCGCTGCTTTATTCAGAGTCTTAGGGTCATCTGGTGATACAGATGGTTCACTCAACGCGGTGAACAGCGCTTCATACGACTTCACGTCGCACGGGCAAAAATGTGTTGGCCACGCTAACTTGAGAATGGACAAAAGCGAGCTAGACTCCTAACTCTAATTCGTGAGTTTCGGATTAAAATTTCTATGGCTTAACGCCAAAGTAATGGACAACTTTGCTGCAAAGCAGCGCTTAAAGCTGTCCAGCCGAAGGCACTCATTGACAGTTTTGTTATGTTTTGCATGCGAGTAAAGTTGCTACGTGTTCTCGAAATACTTTGGCCGGAACTGTAAATTTATGACCTATGTCAGTAGTTACAACAAAATCACCGTAACTTTTTATATCCTGTGACGTACCTCCTAAGTTCTTTTTTATGATATTAAAAGAATATGATTGGCCAGGCTCTATTACAACCTTTGGTAACACCGTATCTGTAAACCCATCATACAAAAACTGTAACACCTGATTGGTTTCTGGAAGCTGTACCTGAAAATTTTTAATGAATGCTTTAATCATAGAGTGATTTTCGAGAGTGATGCTAATTCCATACATAAGGCCATTAACATGATGTTGTGTCATTGCTATGCTGAGACTTACTTTCAAATTCGGCTTGGTCAACTTATCGTTAACAAAGTTGAGGCCAAGAAGTGTGGCGCTAAGGGCCAAACATGTGACAATAGGCTCAATTTCTAATGGATTGGCCGATTTCCAATTACTATCTATAATCCACCATATGGATGCTAGTAGCGCTACTGCATTTGCAAATATAGCTAGAGAAAACCTGATATTTTCTTTTAGAAACTCAATATGTTTATTCATACCATCCTTAAAACATAACGCTCAACTCACCGGAATTTTGGGAGCCAAGCGAGTAAAACTTCCGAGTGCAGTGGCTTGTTATACGCTTTGCCACTAGTCACGTAACAACATCGACCATTTCGTTGTAATGAACTTCGTCAACTTCATGAAGCCAAGTGAAAATATCACCAATCACATTTTGGCTTTCACCAAGAAGGTTTTCTGAAGAATCCTCGTTAATTTCAATAACAGCACTATGAGAATACTTATTTATAAACCGGTAAATCTTTTCTTTTGTAGCTTCATCTGTTGTTTCACAACCATTTAATCCACAAGTCATAAGTTGTGATATATCACTTCGGTGCTTTGGAAATTTAAAGCTAAAAAATGATTCAAGCAGCTTCCGTGCAAGGTTCGCTGTTAAAAAGGCGTCGTCTCTCGATAATGTGGAGCTATCTTTAAATGCGTATAATTTTGAAAATATGTAATGGTATTCGGAATTATATTTCACCAAACTAAGATCTGCGTCTATAAAAGTTGAGCTACGTGGGGTAGATGTTGTAGTTTGAATTGTATAAAAAAAAGCATTAGGAACTTTAGGTGGATTCTTTCTTTGTCTATTGCGGTTTACCCCTTCGAACCAATCACGCATTAATTTAAAATAAGTAAAATTATGTGTAAATACAAACAACTGCTTGGCTTTATCACAATTACTACGAAGAAATGAATACGAATGAAAGAGGTGATTTGAATCAAAGCTTGATACAGGATCATCTACGACAACAATAGTGTTTTCCATTTTGTTATCGTTTTCCTTTAACTTGGTGATGAAGTAAACAAACGCTATGGCTGTTTTTTCACCCTCACTCAAGTTCCCCTCTACTAGATCAGAATCGTTCCTAAGTATTTCATAACCTTTATTCGATGGATTAAAGCGAAGAGTTAATTCACTACGACCAAGGAATTTGTGAAGTGATTCGTTAAACTGGTCAGCTCCAAGACCTTCGTTTGAAAGTGAATCTTCAAGCCCTCTAATTTCCGAATTTAGGCTGTTTATTGTTGTTTTTAGCGTAGTGTTTTCGACTGTTCGACGAGTAACTTCCTTTTTCTTTTCGTGGTAGCCAAAGTCCTTAACTTCAGTAGTAGCATAGTGAAGCTCAAGTTGTTTCTTAGCTTTTTTTGTTTCTACTTCGAAATTTCCTGACTTGTGGTTGTGCTTTCCAACAACCTTACCAATAGCGGTCATTGCAACATTAAATGCTGTTACAGACGATTCATTGATGATATCAACGATTAACCCTGTTTCTAGCGGATTACCAGTCTTTTCCTTTAGAACACTGTGCCATGTTGCTATCTCTTCGTTCAACGTGGTTATAGCTTTTTCCAACGCGGAGCGAGAGTCAATGTATTCCTTTTTAAATTCTTCGTAGAAATCACTTGCACTGGGAAGTACTGGTGATTGAACATATTGACTGGCAAGCCATCCATCAGCTCTAACAAGTCGGTCTTGAAAAGCTTTGTAATCGTCATTGAAATGGGCTTCAAGTTGTTTAATTCTTACTTCAGTGATTGTATTACCACAAAATTCACACTCGTTTGTATCATGGCGCTTATGAAGATCAAGACCAGTTTCAATCCAAGACCTTATATCACCATATTCGACAAGCCTCTGAATGGTTTCACTAACCACACTTGTTTTTAAAAGCTCTTCAAGGCGTTCTTTAGCTTTGCTAAAAGCTTCTTGATTGATGGTTTGCGGTGTGAAGGTGATAGTACTTTTTTGATCTGGCTTAGCCGCATTGGTCAATTCAATAATCTTGTCGTCATCTAAAAGCGGCTCGTCTGCCTTGGTGGCTTCATGATTTGCGGTAATAAATGCTTCAAACTTTCGCTTATCATAGTGCAGGTAATAGCTATCAGTGGTGTCTATCGACTGAAGGCTAGTTTTCATGTGCCGTGCGCTACTAGTACCGAATTTTGAGACTGCTGTATCCAGCTTCATAATTGCTTCAGCTTCTTTGTTATGCACTTCAGAATCAGATTTTTGCTTCTTCTTTAGTTCCTTGAGTTTTTCATGTTCTTTAATTTTTCCTTTATCTACAAGCAAAATGCTTTTAACAACACTATTCCATGAGATATTTTCATCAATAAAGTCTTGATTAAAGGTGTACACGTTTAGATCAGATTCGGCAATATTCGCTTGTGTAATCGCTGCCTTGCCATTAAGTGAAACTGAGAATTCTGAGGAAGGAAACCTTATCGAATGAGCTTTGTTTTCGATGCATCTGAATACACCTGAAAGAGTAGATTTACCGCTACCGTTCCAACCATAAAACAAGTTGTATTTTCCGAAATCTTTGGCATTAGAATTAGTATGATTCTGAAAGATACCGAACTGCTTTAGCTTTTGTATACTCTTTATCGACATAACATCCTTGCTCTAAAAGTCGTTCACTGCTCAAACTGCGTGTAACGTTTGTATAGTGCGCATGCGCGTTTACCTCATAAGACCAGTGAAAGCGCACATAGTTAACTATCTGTATGCAAAGAACTTATCAGATTTCCATCAAATACACCATCCGGAAAAACGCGCATGGGGTTTTCCAAACCTATTAACTAACTTGGGGGATTTTATCCACATGATTTTAAAGGTTTTGTTGATTTTAGGCTGAAAAAAAACACTCAAAAGCATCTAAATTTAAATACGACTGTATGCCCATACATTGTTAGTCGCTTTACGCTAGAGCCAAACATGAGACAAATAGATGAGATTTTGTAGGGCAACTCGTTCGTCAGTTTTCGATTCACTAAGCAAGTGCTAGCAAGCTTTGGGGCATTAATGAGTTAAACTCCTAGCCCATTTAGAAGCAAAATTAAGCTAGAAAATCACTGCGGATCATATTAGTTCAGATAAAGTATTATGCAGAAAACAGCTAAGCAAGTGACCAAATTCCCCCATTACTACAAATATCTTAGTTGTACTACAAATTGTGAGTGTTTTTTAAATAAGCGATGAAGCCTAGTGATCCACTTTGGCACGATTAATTTTTAAAAATCTAAATTTGGTCATGAATAGTATTAAATAATATCTTTGGAGTAGACAATGAGTCAGCAAATAACTCAAGAGGAAGTAGTCGAAAATATTAGAGAATGGTCCAAGATGAACAATCAGTCGCCAAGCCTATTAATATCTCAAGATGATGGTTCTTATCATCTGGGTTACTACTGTGGCATGGGTGTTTCAGACAATTGGCCAATAGAGAAGCTGAACCCGCTATACAAGATAGCGATAACAAAACTTCATAAATCAGGAAAACTGAAAGAATTTAGTGATCCCTTTACGCTTTGTCCTGGAAGCCACATTTAAAAAAAACTTGTTAGCAATGATGATATTTAGAATTAGGTTAAGTTGGATATTGACCAGAGGTAGCACGTAATAGAGCCACTAATTTTAGTGGCTCTTGTCGTTTTTGGCATTCGACTTGGGTAGCCCTTAAATACTTCATCAACCGAAAAGGCCAATGGCAATCTCACGGTTGGCAGAAGGTCAAGGATATGGATTGCCAATTCAATCTATTCCAAATAGCCAAAGTGCCTATTGAGAGACATGTGAAAATTCGAAGTGCGGCTATACCATTCGATCCTCAATACCAAGAATACTTGGCTAGGAGAAAATCGAAAAGGCAAGCTCGTAACGCTTGGAATGAACCTGTTCTCACTGCTTTATAAGTTGCTGGGTATCAAACGATACCTTTGTGGAGGCTTGAGCCTAGTGCAGTGAAAGTTGCACGCTGGGTTCTTAGAAGGGCGGTACTTGGTAACAAGTGTCGTCTATCCGACACAAAATGCGTTATAGCTTCGATTCGAAGGCGTTGCATATCAAGCCAAATGTTCACTAAACTCAGACAGTACGTGACATTAGATAATGATGAGCGACCACTAAAACACAATTCAAGTAGAATAAATGAATTAAGGACCATAGTTTCAGGGATATCTAGAAGCTATACAAGAAAAAGCCAATGTTAATAAATCAACGCTTGATGTGTATGATTTGTTTTATTAACTCAGCTTTATCTTCTTCACTCATCTTTTCAAGCAAGCACAGCAACTGTGCTGTGCTTTCTGACTCACAAAAAAAGTAAGCTACAGATACCCCTAGCTCATCGGCCATAGCCTTTAGCGTAGCGTAGTCTGGAGTATGTTTGCCTTTCTCATAATGATTCATGCGTGCGCTCGCCGTACCAGGTTCCATACCTAACTGAATACCCAGTTGCTTTTGGCTGATGCCCATCGCTTTTCTTGCCTGCTTAAGTCTAAGCGGAAGTGGATTAATCTGTTTTTCTGACACGTTTTCATCATTGTTTGGTCCTTGATAACTTAGATTGTCTTAGTTTTTCTCTTTAAGGTATACTAAGGAATCCTTAGCTTTTTGCGGTTCGTTGTCAAGTTTTAACTAATTTAAACGAAAATCACTTATAGCAATGCGAGAAAAAAAGAAGGAGTAACTCATTAACGAAGCCATGGAATAGCAGGTTAACCATTGAAATTTATAATAATTGGTAAAGTGTTGTGACAGAAAAAAATATCCGAATAAATGAAACTCTACTTCATATTTTTAGAGATGCTAACCATGCAAAGTTTTCAACTTTAGAACTAAAAGAATTGTTTTTAGCAGCTCATCCTGAGATGACCAACAAGCAGATTAGCCAAATAATTAACCGAACATTGCGAAAACTGTTGAGCATTGGATTTTTAAGCAGGCATAAAAACAACAATAAAGTCATTTTTTCAAAAACATCATCATTTGATGTGCAGCGACTTTCGGCAAGCGCCCCTCGCAAAAATGATATTGCTAAAGTTAAGCCTCAAAAAGCCAATAATATTGATGCGCTTAAACAACTAAAAGCAACTCTAAACCAATATCAAATTGATCTGCTTAGCCATATAGGTGAAGCCGAAGAATTTAATAGGCTTTTTAAAGCGTATCCTGAAGCTAAAAAGACCCTTTATGATCGCTATATGGCTGCAAGAAATGAAAGTTCATCAATGTTAGGCAAGATAAAAGCGATTGAAACTTGTATCAAAGCGCTTGAAGGATAATTTTGGTGAAACTTAGAAAATGGCAACATAATTGTGTCGCAAAAGGGTTAATGCTTTATCAAACTCAAAATCACTTTATGTGCTTAGCTACGCCTGGCGCGGGAAAAACTATAATGGCGGCGGAGTTGGCAACAAGATTGATTCAAATCGGCAAAGTTGATTTTGTTTTATGCTTTTCACCTTCTACAGAAGTAAATGAAGGTATTAAAAAGACATTTTCAAAAAGGTTGAATCAGCGTTTTGATGGTTTAATGGGGGCTATTGGCGGGGTTTACACCTATCAATCCATGGCTTCGCTTCCAAAAGGGTTTTGGCAGTTACTTCAAAATCATAAAGTGCTGGTTATTATGGATGAAGTTCATCACCTCAAAGGTCATGAGCTAGCGAATGCTAATGCATGGGGTGAAGAAGTTCTTATCAACATTCAAAATCAAGCATCATTTACTTTAGCGTTGTCTGGCACGCCATGGCGTTCAGACGCAGCTCCAATTGTATTATCCAAATTTACTGAGCCAGATAACACCATTCACTGTGACTTCATTTATGGCTTAAAACAAGCTATTGCTGACCGTGTATGCCGTGAGCCAAATATTGTGTTAATAGATAATGAAAAGATTTCGTTATTTAATGATGATGAAACCAAGGTTTATTCATCATTATCCGAATTATTACTAGATTCAAAATTCAGCTTTCAATCACTAATTACTAATCAACAAGTGATAGATTATATATTGAGACAAAGTGTTGAAAAATTGGCTGAATTACGTTTATCGAATCCTTCTGCAGGAGGATTAGTCGTAGCATCGTCAATCAAACATGCAAAACAGATTTACAAAACTTTGGTGATGGATTTTCACCAAACAGCCAGTATTGTCACTTCACAATTAAAGCAGCCATCTAGCATAATAAATACGTTTCGGCACAACCAAACACAATGGATTGTCAGTGTAGGGATGATCTCAGAAGGCACTGATGTGCCTAGGCTACAGGTTTGCTGCCATTTAAGCCGAATAAAAACTGAAATGCATTACCGACAAGTATTGGGTCGAATCTTACGTGCCACTTCAGATAAAGCTCAACAGGCTTGGTTATTCACTTTAGCGGAAGCTAGCCTTACTGAATTTGCTTATCGCATCGATCAAGATTTACCCGAAAGTTCAGTGATATTTGAAAAAACTGAACAACAAACATTAGACCTAAAAGCTTCTCAATACGAAGGTAAAATAGAGGATAATCGATTTCTAACCACTGATTTATGCCTTCTTAATTTAGCGACTTCTGAAAAAATTAGCATAGCGAAACCACCTTCAAATATTGAAGAAGAAATTATTTACAATTTGGCTTTGCTGGGTGGATATAAAGAACAAATAGTGAGAATGTTTGATGCCAATTAAATTAAAAGATGTATTCAAATACACATAACAAATGCTCATCTGATTCAGTAAAGCATCCAGCAACAAATGAGATGGTCACTTCTGGTATGCTGTTGTATTCGTATGAATATCCAATTCGCAAAAAGAAAGTGCTGAACAGATAGTGGGTTAAAACCCATCGAACTTGATTTGAAAAAGTTATTGGATGTATTTGATACTAAGTATGATCATAATACTGTTGCTAAGACAAAGATCGCTAGCTAGACGGTTACAAAGTAAAGACTGGGTGAGGCATAAATATTATTTGGATGGTAAGGGGCTGTGGCAATTTCATGGTTAGCAGAAAATAGCGAACATGGATTGTCGGTTTAGCCTTGTCCAAATAGCTCAAACGTTAATACAAAGACATGTGAAAATGAGGGTGTAACAGATTCTGTGTAACTGCAATTTAGTTAATATGCTTCACAATTCTGTCTTCGAACTCAATAATAAATCGGCTCATCGCAGTACGCCAGTTTCGGATGGGCATGCTCCATTTTTTTTAGCCCCTTCATTTTCAGCTATCCAAAGCCATTAGCTCTTTGTGACCATCAAGGTTAATGCCTAATAGATTTGTTGATAACGCGCTTATCCTGACGGATTTTTACGACGATACAATCAAGGTAAACGATTGGGTAAATGGCATCTAAAGGTCGACTTTGACATTCAATAACTTGCTCTATAACGGCGTTGGTTACGCGAGAAAGTAACATGGGTGATATATCTGCGCCGTACCATTCATCAAAGGCTTGAACGATATCTCGAGTACTCATGCCTTGAGCGTAGAGCCACAATATTTTGTCGTCCATAGAGGTAAATCTGAACTGGTACTTTTTAACTAACTGAGGTTCAAAACTGCCTTCACGGTCTCGCGGTGTATCAAGCTCAAATTGACCATCTTCAGTTTGAATGCGCTTGCTGGTTTTACCGTTACGGCTATTAGCAGAAGTTGATTTATGGTGTTTCTCATAGCCCAGATGGTCATCCATTTCGGCATTAAGAGCGGCTTCGACCGTTATCTTTTTGAGCATCTGACTGAATTGATTTAAGTCTTCTGGTGTTTTAATGCTTTTAGCAGCTTCTTTAGCAAAAGCTTCAATATCTTTTTTGTTCATGAGTATCTGCCTATCCTTGACTCTCTATAGAGTACGTGTTGATAAGCAGTTAAAAAAATTAGTTACAGTCTCCCGCAATCCGACATTTGTATTTCACATGTCCATCAAATCTTATGCACGATTGTGTTGTAGCTTCTCAATTTGAGTATTAGTCAATACACCTTAGTGCAGTTCTGGGATTGAATCTCCTGATACCTCTGTTCTTTTGATGAAGCAACCTCGAGACCATATTTTTTTTTGATTCGCATAAACCTCAAAAAATATTGACATTGATTTTTTGGAGGTAACCATTCATCAACCCCCTTTGCCCCCTTTTGTCTGTTTAATGAAGCTTCCACTGCAATTAAGTTAGCTTGATCGTTAGCAAACGCCATTCGCTTTTCATATGACCAGTTATTGGCACCATGCACCCATGCCCACTTTAGTGGAACAACATGATCGATATCGACATCATAGGCTGAGTAGATGTCTTGGCCAGTAAACAGCGATCGCCATCTTCCAGAAACAACCCTACATTGCTTATCCGTTTTAAACTTGACTGGTGATAAAGATTGCACGATCAAAGCCTCTGTTCTGGAGTTCTGGCAGTCCTGATCATCATCTGCCCAACCGCTTCCAAACTTGCTTCGTTCATAAGATTGATTATTCGATGTTTTTTGAGTTGGTTCTCGCTTTTGATTTCTGGCAAGCCGTCCTCCATTTTCTAAACAAGAGTCTAGATCATCAAAGGCCGTGTACTTTTTCGTCCGATTGAAACTAGGGGAGTGCTCGTCGTGGCAAATGCCGCTAGTACTAAGCTTAACTTGTGAGAATGAAGCAAATGATGCTGAGATCAATAAAGTAGTAATGATGAGTCTTGGAAATGGCAGCATAGTTATGAGCAACCCTAATTTTTTGATGGGACAACGTGACGTCTTACCGGTTTATAAATATTTCATCCGATTCGAACCCCATGATCTTTGATGAATAATTACTTAAGCAGAACAGAATAATGTGGACTTGCTAAGGATGACCCAGTTAGGCCAGGACCTTAAGGGTCAATTTTAAATTGCCCCACTAGATGCCCTAGTAATGATTGTTACGCGTTCTGCTTTTTCGTTCTACTGCTAGCATCGTACTTTTCTAATGTGAACTCAAACCACAATTTTGATGACAGGACTAGCACCTAAACTGCGTAACTACAGATTGGAGGTCGGGTTCACACTTGAGTTTGCGAACTTCCTCTTGCAGCATGTAAGCCCTATGGGTCATTTCAGCTAATTGTTCTTCAAGTTGCTTTCGCGCCTCAATGGCGTTATTGCGTTCAAGGCGGTAGTCATCCCTTTGTTTCTGAGCCTTATTCAACTTTCCCTTGAGATTGTCAATTTCAGACACAGGTGCTTCGATTTCAATATCCAATCCTGTAGCCATAACTTTATCACGGTTATTGTTGTACTCTTGGATTTTAGGTATAGCGCGTTCGACAAATTCCTTGAACTTGTGAACATAGCTATGACCTAGCCCAGCTTCGTTGTTTATCTTGTTCAGGGAAATTTTCCCACTGGCCTTTACAATTACAGGTTTACCAGCGAGCAAGCGCTTCAAAGCCTCCTCTAAGCGACCTTCGGTTGCTTTCAGCTCAGGGCTCAAATCCTTATTGCTCATATTGCTAAAGCCTTAATTTTGTCATCAAACGGTTTAAAACTGAGATTATGTTTACGTAAGGTGCTCTCGATGAAGATGATCTTTTCCTTCATCCCTACTAAAATACGAAATAAGGCGAAGTCGTTCATTTCATTCATCTCTCTGAACGCTTTAATTAGTTTACTGTGTTCATTAGCGCGCATTTTTGCACCTCGTGTTGTCACTACCTCATGTTCACAAGGCTTATCTTCCGAATTAAAGTAGGAAATTGCACACAAGCGCTCACAGGTAGGATTAGTGCAGTACGCCCCCGAGGGGAGCATCACAATAGACTTATCTCCGAATTTTACCAAGGCATGGAGCTGAGACCTACTCATATAAATCTTCTCGCCCTTGCGCAGGGCCTCTTCTTTGGCCTTCATAATACGCTCCCCCTCGAGCCCAGACAGGAATTCTGAGCCATTGTAGATATCGTCGAAAGCATCAATAATTGCTTCCTCAGAAGAGACATCTAACAGGCCTAACAATTCCTCGTCCAATACCAACCCTTGAATACGTGCAAGTTCAGCATTCTGTGCATAGTAGTTCGCCATACTAAGATTTTTATGCTTAAACTGCTCCTTAACCGTTAAGGTGTTACCAAGCCCGTTTCTTACGATAAACACTGCAAACGACCGTCTAATGTCATGAGGGCTGAATTTAAGTGGGTAGCCACCAACCTCTAACTCACCTATTCGCGTTGGATTTAGAACGTTAAAATCGTGCACATCATCTTCAGTAGCGGGCTTAAAAAAATCTTCTGCATCAAATACATTACCACCGACCTTTGTTATAATAAATGATTCCTTGACTTGCTCAATAACGTCTAGATTACGTATAGATGCTTGTAGGAAGGAACTGCCAAGTTCAATCATAAGTCGATTATAGGTATCAATGTGAATATTCTGCTGAGCCAATTGTAATTCGAGCCTTACCTTGTAGACACTCCTTACGTATTCCGTAGCATCATATGCGAGCTCTAAAGCTTTCTTTACAATTGAGTGTGTTTGCCAAACTACTGTTACTGGAATTCCTTCGTTTGATTTAGACAAGAAACTGCTAATGTATGGTATGTCATTAATCTCATGATAACTATCAGGGTTCATCAGAGATAGTTCCGATTTACGTGCACCGGAAAATGCAGCAACAACAAGAAAACAGCATTTAACTAATTTCGATACAAACGTCCCGTAGCTATCCAACTTCATGTTCTTCAAAGCTAGAGGTCGAGCAATTTTTTTAGCTTTTATTGCTATTCTCTGATTAACTTTTGGTTTTAATTCCTTCAGTGATAAATCACCTCCAGACTCTCTGACTCCTTTAAGCAGCTCCCTCTCTCGCATTGTAAAAAAATCTACCATACATTTTGATATTTCATGCCTATAAGCATGGTGTTTTTCAACCAATTCGATGGCAACAAATAACATTTGAGCATGCATCTGTTGTGGCAGCGCTAAAGCTTGCTTGGAAGAGCCATCCTTACGAGCCAGAAGTTGAAAGTCTTTTACAGTTACATATCGGGAAATAACGCCTAATTTGTGAAGAAAACTAAGTAAGTTTCTAAGTATCGCCATGCTTGATTCAGAGTATCTGTCTTTAAACAAGTCTCTAAAATCTTCCCAGTCTTGATCATTGTCCAGTAGACTAAAATCAGATTTACCCCATATATTAATGATTCGACTCAAAGACTTTTTATATTGATGAACAGTAGAAACAGAAAAGTGGCCACTGTCAGATTCATCCTTCGTGTACTCAATCATTTGCGCTACAAGTGACTGAACCACTTTACGATGAGTGACCCCAACACTTTTAAAGGATACTTTGTGAGTAGTTTGCCCTAAAGCAGAAAAGTCCCACACTATATCGAATATCCGAGACTGACCTGAACCATCACTATGGTATGAAATGAATGGGTTTTCATCGCTACTAAAACTAATCCCATTTCGAGCTATGCTCATTAATTACCACCCATTAAGTACTTGAGACTGTGTCGTGTTTCAAACAAGGGGTGAAACATTCCTTTCTCAAATTTTAAACTTGCGTTCTTGTGTTCATCTGGCGCTTTTTCCTTCATGCGCCTAAGTACCTTTCCAAGTACAGATTCAATTTCATTTAGTCGCTCCTTAGGCATTGAATTCTTCGCCGGAAGCTCTCGCATCTGAAGCACTTGATAATGGAGTGAAATCATCAGCCAAATATCGGTCTCAGAGGCAACTAAAACGTGACTTTCACAATCATAACAAGCAAAGAAATCTGTACATGTAATCTCCTTTTCCGGGAGTTGCGTCCCTAGTTTCTTAGCCCTCCTAAGTTCAGAGACCATCTTTTCGGGGGTTGGCCCTTTGCAACGAATCCCGCTAGGGGTTAGTGTAGTTGCAGGAATCTCAGCACGACGAAGTCGCTCTTTGTAGTCATAATCAGAAAGGATGTCGGAATTTATAGCCTTGGCAGCCTCAACTGCCGCTAAGATATTCTCTCCTTTCGCAATGCTGTATAGTGCATCGCTCGTTGCCTTTAGATTTCGTTTATGATCTGCTTTATTACCATTACTATACGAGCGGGCTACCACCCCAATTGTATTATTTGCTGCCTGAGAGACCAGAAATATATCTTCTGTCACACGCATCAGGATATCTATCTTGGTTTTCCTAAGTCGCGAGGCATTAACGTTAAACCCAAGTACTTTCGATAAAGCTTTGTTTATATGGGTTGGGTTCGTACCATGGGCGGTGAAATCTTGAATAATATTTGTTCTGGAAATATGCGGAAAAACAGAATCCCCCGGAGAAGCCTTATGATTGAATCTTTTATAAATTAACTTTGACGCTTTAAGCCACTCATCAATAAGGTCTTTAGTGCACTTTGTGAATCCAAGTAGATTGTCCACCTCTTTGTGAGAAGCTCTACCTTTCACGCCACTGAATACATAACGACCACCACCAATGTCTTTAAATTGAACATCTGAGTACCGGATCGACGCCAATACATTGGTATTCATTCCCGTTAGCATATAGAAAGTATAAAGAGCAATACGGCTAGCATGGTTAACGAAGGTCATGTAGTTCTCATTATTACTGCGGCTTCTTCCACGCATCATATTACTTAAGCCGGCCTTATTCGCCCCCTTTTGTCTAGTCGACCAACATTGCTTTTGGGCTAATTCTTCAAATAATTTTTCGTCAAAGCAAGGGTGAATATCCGGCAATGTTGACTGTTCAATGCACCGAGTAGAGATAACAAGTCCCTTTCGCAAAACTCTCGCTATAAGCTTAATTTCATCATTTGTAAAGGCTACTAGTTGCTCTGAAGGCCTGGATTGTTTCACCTCAGGTAAGTTGCGAACATCCTGTTCCCGCCCCATAAGAATAAGAAAATAACTAAGAAATGCCTGGACCTTTCTCGCTGCTGTTATTGACTTCCCCTCAAGCACCTGATGGTTAAAGTACTTTAGAGCTTTTTTCATTATCTCAAAGTCGAATATATCGTCAGAGTAAGAAATACTATCTAAATACCTAAAGTAAAATATACCTGCATCAAACATGTAAGTTGCATGGTTTGGGTTGTGTGAAGACAATTTAAAGATTTTCCTGAGCTGTTCATCACGCCCGGCATTTATCAGTTGCTCAGGTTTACTTTCGATAAATCTAAGCTTTGGTACACCGCGATACCGAAAACGCTTTAATTGCAATACTCTCCCTGTCGTAGTTCTAAGGACCATTTCCTCGAATGTAAGAGAAGTAACCTCCGCCTTTCGTAATACAGAAACGGCCTGCATTGGTGTACGATTACGAACCATTAATCAACCTCAACATCATCGAATGCCCCGATGTAGTCCAGTATATCTTCATAAATCTCATCACCCAAAGGGAGATCCTGAGCAATTTTGAGGTATTTCAGGGTAGTCTCTAATTCTTCATGACCCAACAATCCCTGTACGATCTTAAGGGCTTCATCTGGAGTCTTGCTCTTGAGAAGATGCCGAAATAAATCAACGGCAAACGAAGAACGCAAGTTATGAAGTGAGCCGACAATCTCAGCCTCAACGACCTTCATATGGTTGGCCGTATTTCTCACATCAATCCAGCGCCTACTGAACTCAGCTACATCAAGAAACATCGGCTTGCCTGTTTGCGCAATGAACAAATAGTTCTTAGAGGGGTCAACAGCATCATCACCTTCGAAAATGTCTGTCAAGCCCTGTTCAAGCTGCACTTTGCACCAATTTTTAAACTTGGCGAGACGCCTTTTGTAACGAGCGCTTCGGGTATATTTGTAGAGCGTTCGCATCATTGGTGCGGGGACTATGGTTATACGTGACTTGTTTCCAGGTTCATTGGTCTTGGTTAATGAGCCATATTCATCACCCACACCAAGCTTAAGTACGGGCGGAGAGTATACCTCTACACCTTCAGCGTTAATCTCCATATTG
>Ga0208032_1000837_pt1 | contig 14604 bp, 18 predicted proteins | sample MalvirAntarct_66_FD_184254 | JGI IMG/M metagenome (GOLD analysis project Ga0208032, IMG submission 184254) | Marine viral communities from the Global Malaspina Expedition - Malaspina viral metaG Antarct_66 (SPAdes) (version 2) | ecosystem: Environmental > Aquatic > Marine > Oceanic | place: West... | reverse complement strand
ACATAAGGACACGCTGAAAGATAAACGTGTCCTGTTGATCGATGATGTTCTGACCACCGGGGCCACCGTGAATGCAATCGCCAGACGGTTGAAACGGGAGGGGGCACGCACCGTGGATGTCCTGACCTTAACGCGGGTTGTACGGGAAACCAGCGTTTCGTAACTGTACGCGTACGGAATATTCGATCCGTTGATTTAACGATTCTTCTCTGCGTGGCGGGCGTTCTGGAATGCCGTCATGTGAAATTCCGCCTGGCCGGGCGCATATAACGCCTCACTGGCAATGGGACAGGCCCGTCGGGCCCGGCACCCTTTTTCCAGACAATCCGTCCCTTCTGGCGTATCAATATGCGCTGCACAACGGGCAACATCATAGCCGCTGGTCGAAAATGCCCTGACGGGACATGTCGTCAGGCAGGGCTGATCACCACAGGTATCGCAGGGATTGCCCGCCACCATGCGTGCCGGGACGGGTATCGCATCATGCAGACAGATTGCGGCACGATAGGCATGCCACAATCCATAATGCGGATGAATCAGCATGCCAATCGGGGAGGGAAAAACACTGTCAGCCTTTTGCGCCCATTTCTGAAAGGGGAAATAGGGGGGGCCGTCCGATGGATACACCGCCCATCCGGAGGCAGAGGCTGCGATGCGGTTCACCTCCCGCCGGGTCCAGGCATCCAGTGGATTGGGTTCTGAGCGACGCCCGGCCTGAAAATGCGCCCAGAATTCCGGACCCGCATTACCAACAAGGATAACCGTTCGGCAAGTCGGCGGCGCGTCATCTTCTGTTTGGGGATGAAACCCGCCCCGGGCCAGCAACCCAACCTTCAACAGGCGCTCCGCCAGCAGGGCATAGGTCACGATTCACCCTTTCCAGACGAGCCTGGACGCCAGTCAGGCGGGGCCATTTCAAAGCTTCCAAACTGAAAGGCCGGGGCAACGGTGCATCCGACCAATGTCCAATGTCCCAGACTTTCCGCAGTTTGCCAGTGATTGGCGGGCACAACGACCTGCGGACGCTGTCCCACCAACAAATCCGGTCCCAGTCGATGCGCAATGACATCCTGACCATTTGGTGAAATCGTCAGGGCGAGCGGCCCACCTGCATACCAATGCCAGACCTCATCCGCATCGGTGACGCGGTGCCAGGCGGAACAGTCTCCGGCTTCCAGCAGGTAATAGATTGCGGTGGAATACCCCCTCTCTCCGTCCGGGGTGGTATGGCGATAGGTTTCACTATACCAACCGCCTTCCGGGTGACGGGATAATCCCAGTTTCGCAATGATATCCTGCGCCGTCAGTTCCGCCATGACCGCCCTGTCAGCCTTTCGGGATGGTCGATTGCATGGAGGGGCGCTGCATCAGCGTATCGTACCAGTCGACCAATGCCGGACCATGATGCCGCCAGGCCGCTTCAGGGATCCGCAAATCAAGATAGCCAAGCGCTGTGCCGACCGAAATCATCCCCAGGTTCAAATCCCCCTGCAGCGTGTCGATTTCCTTATCCAACAGAACACAGCTCTTCTGGATCGCCGCCCATTGGCGATCAATATACCAATCCTTGGGCAGCGGCGTATCCAGCTTGCCATCGCGCATTACCTGGCTGCGCAGGTTCAACGCTGCATCGGTCATGCCCTGACCAATGGCATGCAGGCGCAGAACCTGATCGCGCATTTTGCCGGCTTCCGGAATAAGGCGCGGTCCGGTCCCGATCCGGTCCAGGTGATCACAGATTACGAAACTGTCGAACAGACCCGTTCCATCCTCCAGCACCAGACAGGGGATCTTGTTTAGGGGATTGATCTCACGGAATTCCATCTCATAGACATTGATCCGGTCAATCTCAATCTGATCCCCAAGACCCTTTTCCTGTACAACAACTGCACATTTCCGGGCATAAGGGGAGGCATCACTGTAAAATAACTTCATGTAAGCATCCTTTAGATAGGTCCTGTCAGGGACACTGTGTTGCAAAACCTAGAAATGATCCTTTCGGGACCGCACCTCTGCGAAAACCTCTTCGGCGGATGCGCTCCCCAGACCAAGATTGCGGGCCAGGACCGGATCATCGGCCCGAAGGAAGGGGTTGGTGTGCTTTTCGATCCCCAGGATAGAGGGGACCGTCGGCTTGCCCCGGGCCCGGGTCGCGTCAATTTCCTCTGCCCGGGCAATCAATGCGGCATTGTCGCCATCCACCGACAGCGCAAACTTCGCATTGGCCTGAGTATATTCATGGGCGCAATAAACCCGCGTTTCATCAGGCAGAGCCTTCAGCTTGCCAAGGCTTTTCCACATCTGGGCGGGCGTGCCTTCAAACAGGCGCCCACAGCCCAGGGCAAACAAGGTATCCCCACAAAACAGCGCATCATCCGCCGCAAACCAATAGGCGATATGCCCCCGTGTATGACCCGGCACGTCGAACACCGTTGCCTCTGCCTGTCCAAAGGTATAGCGGTCCCCGTCCCCAACTTGGGTCTGAATGCCGGGGATGCGATCCTTGTCTGCCCGCGGACCAACGATGTGACAGCCGGTCGCAGCCTGAATTTCCAGATTGCCGCCGACATGATCCCCATGGTGATGGGTGTTTAGAATATGTGTGATGGTCCACCCCAAACGCCGTGCTTCCGCCAGCACGGGCGCAGCAACAGCAGGGTCGACAACAGCGGTGGCACCGGATTGGGTTTCCCGAACCAGATAGACGTAGTTATCATTCAAAACCGGTATTTGGCGGATATCCAGCATTCATCCTCTCTTCCTGATCTTCCTATTTCAGATAGAGTTTCATGGCCCCGATGGGAAGGCAAGAGCCGGTGATATCTTAGAATTTATTGATGGCTGCCCCTGGCTACACAAACTGATATAGTGACCACCATGTGGAGCGACGTCGTTGATTTTAACCAATTCTATCGCAGCCGCCTGGGCAAGGCGGCGCGGGGGATCGTGCAAGCTGAAATCCGGGCGCACTGGCCCGATGTAAAGGGGATGAGCGTTGTTGGACTGGGCTATGCCACCCCGTATTTGAAACAATTTGACGGCGAAGCATCCCGCCTGTTGGCTATTATGCCCGCCCATCAGGGTGTCACCCATTGGCCACGCGGCAAACCCAATCGCGTCGCCCTGGCGGAAGAGACCTCCCTGCCCTTCGATGATATGTCGATAGATCGATTGCTGCTGGTACATGCTGTTGAAAACAGTGAGCATCTGCGCGCAATGATGCGGGAATGCTGGCGCGTTCTGTCTGGACAAGGCCATTTATTGGCCGTTGTCCCGTCGCGTCGCGGAATATGGTCCCGCACAGAGCGCACCCCGTTTGGTCATGGAAAACCCTATAGCAAGGCACAGATGGAACGCTTGCTGGCCGATACTTTGTTTGAACCGATTTCAATCACCCGGGCCCTGTATATGCCGCCCAGCGATTGGAACCCGATCCTGAAGGCCGGTCCTAGCTTTGAGAAGGTCGGGCGTCGCTGGGCACCAAGGCTGGGCGGGGCTCTTTTTGTAGAGGCGCATAAGCAGGTCTATGCCGCAACGCCCGCCCATCGAGTGCCGTTCCGGCGTCGATTAATGCCCGTGCCGGCCATTGCTGCCCCCTCAGCCTCCCGCCAGGAAGGTTAGAACAATATTATTCCGAAACTGCGGCCGGTTTTGTCGCCTGCCAGTTTGACAGAACGCCACGCGCGTCCTGCTTGCCCTTGGACAGGATGGCGCCAGCCTGTTGCGTTGGCGCGGTCAGTTCAATGACATAGCCATTGGGATCGCGAAAATAGATGGATTCTATGAAACCATGATCCGCGATGCCGCGCGTCTCCCGCCCCTGGGCCTTTCCCAATTCGAACATCTCAAGCAATGTCTGACGATCAACCAGCAAGGCGATATGCAGGTCGAAGTCATGCTGATCCTTGAAATCAAAGGGGGAGGAAGGAACCTCGAAAAACGCCAGGCACGACCCGTCCTGCATTTGATAAAAACTGTGCAGAACCCTTGTTTCCCGTCCGGTTTTCGTCTGAACAATTTCAAACGCATGAACCAATGGCAGCCCCAGAAAGCCTTCATAGAACATGCGCGTCTCTTCTGAATCGCGACATCGATATGCGTTGTGATGCAGCCCGTGTATCATCGCCTTCTCCCCTTTCCGATGCGTGCTTGTCCACATCTTGTGACCGGTATCCTACCTTTTCACCGGTCGCATCGCACGCAAATCATCCGGATTGAAATGCATCACGGATCCATAAACCTCCAGGGCCAGGCATTGAAAGACCTCTTTATTGGGGACCTGAAGCGGAAACATTCCAAATTCTTCCTGCACAAGGATTTCACTGCCATCTGCAATGGGAATACCCGTTTGCCCGTAAACTGGCGACCCGGTCTCTATCATCAGAGCATAGGCCTGTTCCCACACCCCGGGTTCCTGAGAGGCCGGGCTCATTTCGTGCAGCCAACGCCCCGTGAAATCAAACCGGGACATTTCGACAACTTTTGTGCCGACCAATCGATAATAGACCTGATGCGTTTTGCGATTGATTTCGCTGATCACGATGTTGGGCAGATAGCGCGTGAGCTCCCAGGGTACGATAGAGTCCCGCAATGGCCAGTCTGTGCCCTGTTTTCGTGCAGTCCAATAGTGCAAAACTGCATGAATCTTCTCAGATACAACGAAACTGGGATCATTGGACAATGACAAGAGTACACTCCTGATCGTAGTCTATTCAGCACGCCTTTCCGACAGGAAGTACGGCACGGGCACATTTACCTGAAACTGGTTTATTCTTCATTAACACGCCAATTGGCAAAGATCGTTAAGTTTTCATATTCCAGGAATGTCCCTGGCTTGACTTGTCCCAGGGAATAATAACGACCATCCGTAAAGAGTGACAGATAGGTCGATGCAACATTGTTGAAAATCAATTCAGTGATAGGACCGGGATTTGCCCCCAGGGGATAGCCGTCTTTAGACAGGGTTTCCGTCATGCGTCTTTCATCCAGAATCTCGGAGGGAAAGAATTCGATTTTCGTTTGAAATTGGACAAGATTTTGATCCGGCCAATAATACGGCATCTCAACAGGGCTCGATTGCCGCGACCCATCCTTCTTTTCCACAACGGCGCGAAAGCAACCGCCCCGTCGAATAGCCTCGACCAGAACGGCAACATCATCGCCACGCTTAAAGTCCCAGATTTCGTGCATATCAGCGCAAAACTTAAAGTCATAGACAGTATAGTCCGTCGCACTGGAGATATTCCCATGCAAGGATTCGACGCCGGCCAGTGCCGTGTTCAGATCATAACTGCTCAATACCCCATAGATGCCATAAGAGGTATAAAAGAACCCTGCCTGTTGCACCAATCCACCCCCATGGGTGTGGGTCACATGCTGCTTCTGGGTGATCCCAACCAGTGTCTGGTCGCGCTGAAAAACATGGGGAAGCTGAAAGTTTTCCTCATAGACCCTGTCTTCAGTCAGGGTTTCGTTGGACGAATCCGGGACCAGATACAGCGCGACGCTCTCACCATTGGAGATATCAAATTCAGGGGGGTGATGCGTCATTATCCCTACTTTCGTTGAACATTCTTAATTGTATCGTGATTCCGGTAACTCACACAATCCGAGGCCTATTTGCTGAATTTCATGCTGTACAAATATGACAGTATACATAATTCTCATTTCTGGAATAATTTCTCTTTTGTGGAAAATCAGTGACAACACCTCTTTCGAACCGATTAGCGGATCATTTAAAGAAACTGCGCCTGGATCGGGAATGGTCCCTGGATCAATTAGCGACACGTTGCGGCGTCAGCCGGGCCACCTTGTCGCGGGTTGAAAATGCTGAGGTCAGCCCGACCGCAGAGGTACTTGGCAAGCTGTGTACTGCCTTTGCCTTACCCCTATCGCGCCTTCTTGCCCAGGTTGAGGAGACTTTCACGCCCCTGTGCCGCCGGGGGGATCAACCCGTCTGGACGGAGGGAATGATCGGCTATGAACGGCGCGTGATCTCTCCTGCCGCACCACCGCTTAGGGCCGAAATCGTGGAATGCACACTGCGCGCCGATACGGAAATCGCCTATGCCGCCCCGCCTGTGCCAGGGCTGGAACACCATCTTTTGCTGCAAAAAGGCGTTTTGGATATCTGGATCGACGACGATCCGTATCACCTGACCCCCGGGGATTGCCTGCGTTATCACCTATTTGGTGCCAGCCGCTTCAAAACACCCAGAAACACCGGTGCAACTTACTTGCTCGTCCTATTGTGAGGATACGATGACCCCCATCACCATTGCCACAGTCAGTAACGAGGATCTGGACGACAGCCTGGACGGTCTGGCTGAGGTGCTGCATGCAACCGTCCTGGCAGGGGGCAGCGTTAATTTCATCCTGCCCTTCTCCATGACAGACAGCCGTCAGTTCTGGCAGCATAAAATGTTCCCCATCATCCGTTCCGGGGGGCGGCTGTTGCTGATCGCCACAATGCAGGGGCGGATTGTCGGCACGGGGCAATTGCTGTTGGACATGCCCCCGAACCAGGTCCATCGCTGCGAAATCTCAAAGCTTCTGGTGCATCCGGAATTCCGGAAACGCGGCATCGCGCGTCGCCTGATGACCGATCTGGAAGGCCACGCCACCCGATTGGGACGCCGTCTGATCACCCTGGACACCCGCACAGGCGACGCCGCAGAACCGCTATATCTCAGCCTGGATTACAAAATAGCCGGCACCATCCCCAATTTCTGCCGCGCCACAGACAGCGACCGAATGGATGCGACAACCTATATGTATAAAGATATCTGACATAGGTCTTACCTGCGTAGCGGATTTGATATTCTCAAAGCACCATGTTTTTTGGACCGGGGCTGTTTTCACCACAATCGCGGTGCAAAACGAACCGATTATGTCTGGCTACTGGAGAAAATCCGTGTTCGGCTCCGCAAGCCTATCAGTAACTCATTTTGGAATTCTGTCGGGTGCTGAATTTCGCTTGTGACACTACCAAGCGTCCGGACGAATGTGCGATCTCTGAGCGGGATTGCGACAATACCAGGAAGGGTGCAGGCCTGTGCGGCACCCTCAGGCACCACCGCCACGCCCAGATTCTGCCGTATCATCTGAAACCCGGTCACCAATTGCCGCACTTCGGCAATTGTGTTGGGCTCCACACCACTTCGCTGTGAGAGGACCGTAAGCCAGTCATGCGACGTAGTGCCAGAGGGAAAGCGGATCATCGGTTGCGCCAGGATTTCTTCATCGGTCAGATCAACATTGGTCGCCAGCGGGTTTTCTTCCGACATGACGACACAGGCGAAATCCTGATGCAGTGCCTCAAATTTTAAACCCGGCGAAGCGATGAAGACGCTGGTGATCGCAAAGTCGATATCACCCTGGCGCACCAGGTCCAGGCTCTCCTCATTATCGATTTCAGAAATGTCCAGGATGTGCTTGGGGAACCTGGCCCGCATCGCCTGAAATGTCGGTGCAATGAAAAGTGCGGCGAAAGACGCAGGGCTGGCGATACGCAGGATTTGTTCTGTCCCCTGACCCAGGGAGGCCAACTGGTCCAGTATCGCCCCATTGCTTGATAACAATCGTCGAAAGGCGGGCAGCAACGCCGCCCCGCCAGATGAAAGGCGCAGCCCTTGCGTGTCGCGCACCATCAATGTCGTTTCAAGCTGCGCCTCCAATTGTTGGACATGTTGCGAAATGGCCGGTTGGGTCAAGCCAAGCGCCTTCGCAGCCAGAGAAAATGAGCGGAATTCTGCTACGGCCAACAGGCTGCGCACCCGCCGTACAGAAATTTCTTCGCGCCTTGACCCATCTATAAGCATTCTTCGCCTGCCATAACAAAACGTTATTTTTCGATAATTATATAATGGATTAATAAGAAACCCCGCAAGAACGAAAGGAACCAAGAATGCCGTCCCATGACCCCGCCCTCACTAAAATCTATGCCCGCAGAAACCACAGCTGTTATGGCATGGGGCTGGGGATTATCATTCTGGATGATGTCTATCCTGGATTTCCGGGCGATGTCCGCAATGCCAGCGCCCATGGCTATCCAATCCAATATGAAATCGCCGAAGGGGTGGATATCAAGAAGCTGGTCCGGGGGGAGCATAAGGGCGACCTGTTAGCGCCGGTCCTGGCCGCCGCGCGAAAGCTGGAACGCATGGGCTGTCGCGCTATTGCGGCAGAATGCGGATATTTCGCCTGGTTCCAGCAAGAAATTGCCAATGCAGTATCGGTGCCGGTCTTTGCATCCAGCCTGTTACAGGTGCCCCTGGCCCAGACATTGATTGGCGCAAACAAGGTGGTCGGACTTCTGGTCGCCGAAGGGGACCATTTACAGGATCGGCACTTAACGTCGGTCGGTATTCGCCTGCAGTCGAATTATGTCGTTCATGGCGCAAAGGATGATGGCAAATGCCCACAGTTCGACAGTCTGTGGACGAAAGACCTGCGGCCGGAAACACCGACAGCAGAATATCAGAAGGCCGAACTGGACATTGTTGCCGTCGCAAAGAACTTCGCCACCAGCCATCCCTCCATGGGGGCAATGGTTCTGGAATGTACAGGCTTTCAACCCTTTGCCCGCGCGATTCAAAGAGAGATCGACATGCCGGTATTCAGTTGGTCAACATTGCTGGACTATGCCTATTCCATTGCCGTCCATCGTGATTTCTATGGGCATGTGTAACGCGGGTCACCCTGACAGAAAATGTGCCTGATACCGGGTCAGGACATGCCCGCATCCTTGGCCGCCACCGCATGGTCTTGCAATTGCTTGATCAGCGGTCCAGGCAGGCGCAGGGCATCGCCCAAGCGTTCCATATAGCGGCTTTCCTCCGGCGTATCGATGTCAATGGCAAGGGCAGAGGCCAGATACAATTCCGCCGCCTGTGGCTCATCCTGGGCCAGTCGCGCGATGGCGATAGGGTCACTGTCTTGACCCAACTGATCGAACAGGAAGCTCTTTTCATCCGTGCCCAGGGCTGCGGCATCGATCTGTTCACGGATGCGGCTATTCTCAACATCGTCAATATGCTGGTCGGCCTTGGCGGCACTGATCATCGCCTGGATCAAGGCCAGACGCATGTCATTCCCCTGTGCATCCCTGCTGTGGGCGGGATCAAAGCCGCTGTCCGAAGGGAGGGCCGGGATATCATGCATATCAGCCGGCCTGTTGGATTGATTGGCCTTGTAATTCTGCCAGGCCTTGAACGCCAGGCCACCGACGACGGCCATGCCACCATAGGTCAGAACCGTGCCGCCGACCTTGCGGGCCTTTTTGCTGCCCAGCATCAGGGCGACCAGCCCCCCCGCTGCCGCACCACCCGCCAGCCCGCCTGGAAAGCTTTTCAATGCCCCGCCAATCTGCTGGCTCATCTGCTGACCCATCGGCTGGCCCGCCTGTTGACCCGCCTGCTGACCCGCCTGCTGACCCATCGACGGCGTATTGGATGCGCCCGATCCCAGAAAACTTTCGACCAATTTATTGATATCCATAAGTCCGCACGTCTTCCTGATAATTTTCCCAAAATTCTCCGTTTCTGAGATGGGGTCAGAAAGCCCAAAATCAATCGCAAATCGGGAGATATCCCTGCAATCTATAGGCGCGTTCAATGGAGGAATGAAAGATTTCTCGGTATGACTGAGCCGTGACTGAACAAACGGGGCAGCCGGTTCCATGAGAACCGCGTGACGGCGACCCCCTCCTCACAAGTCACCATCATTCAATACTACAATAGTATAGAACGTTATTTTTTATATTACATCTAAAATAAAATATTTTTACTTGTCTTTTGATGGCGCATACTTCGAAATTTTGTATGGAAGAGAAACTTTACTTCGGATTGCATCATCTGAATAGACATAACCAATTCCACGCCGTTGCGGGCTTCCAAGATTATCACCACTTCCGGCCTTTGTATTCCACCAGAAGTAAAACCAATTTGCTGAATCTCCTCCTTTTACATCTCCGTTCTTTGGGTGGGCATGCTCACTGAGCCACAAGCTGTATTTGCCGTCATCAAGTTTTTGAGCCGCATCTTTCGCGTCTTGAAGCCGATTAAAAAATCGCAAGAATCTTGGAGAGTCGGTTTCCGACTGGCGGTCTATTTCCAGGCAAAAGCGCCCATACCTAGGTAATTCTCCAGGCAATCTTTCGCGAAACGCTAGATACACAAAATACTCATGTTCGTTTTTCTCTGCAGACTTTCCGCCAAAGCTAGCAATGGTTCTTTCATAAACTGAGTAAGATCCCGCCTTGCGACTTGCATGTTTTCTCAAATCTTCTCTTGTAAGTTCTTGTAGCGCAGCTTCTATTTGATGTGCCTTCTTTGCTGAAAATCCTTCTGCCAAGACAACAAGATGTGGCATTAAAATTGAGCGATAAGCGCTTCGACGCGCCTTTAGGTTCATCGTAATCCCAATTGTAAAAGAACAAACCCTAGGCGCCTCAAGGATTAATTCGACTGTATCCCAACAGCGATCAACCATCTTTTGTGTAGATTTATCCAGTGCCATATCTTTGTTACTTTAGTTCCATAGGGTCATCGCAAAATAGACCCAACGACCAGTAAATCCTATTAATAAATTCACAACATAGAATCAAACACCCGGACAAAAAGGGCGGCACCCATCGGCACCGCCCTTTCAGTATCGCCACATGTGCGGCACACCCTAAACCGCTTACTTCCGGTTCTGGCGATTGTCGATCAGGCTGTCGACGACGCCGGGATCGGCCAGGGTGGAGGTGTCGCCCAGATTGGAGAAATCGTCTTCGGCGATTTTGCGCAGGATACGGCGCATGATTTTGCCGGATCTGGTCTTGGGCAGGCCTGGTGCCCATTGCAGCCAATCGGGGCTGGCGATCGGGCCGATATCCTTGCGGACCCAGGCGACCAGTTCTTTCTTCAACTCATCACTGGGTTCTTCCCCACTGTTCAGGGTGACATAGGCATAGATGCCCTGACCCTTCACATCATGGGGTGCGCCGACCACGGCGGCCTCTGCGACCTTGGAATGGGCGACCAGAGAGCTTTCGACCTCTGCCGTGCCCATGCGTCCCCCTAACCGATTGAAATTGCCTCTGGACCAGCGGGAAACCCTTGGCCCTCAAGGCTCTCTATACGCGCTTCCAGGCGCCCCTGAGAGCCGTTAGCGCTCTGCGGCACACTCGGGCCGCAACACCGCCGGAAACCTCCTTGGCGGCCCTCTACCGGCGTCCTATCAACATCATAGTTGATTTGATCGAAGGAGGCGAGAATGGCGACGATACGAAGGCTCAGAGGACGCTGGCAAGCACAGGTGCGACGCCGTGGTCTGCCACCCCGGGCGAAGTCTTTTGATCTTAAGTCTGATGCGGAGCGTTGGGCGAGAAACCTCGAATCTCAACTCGATAGAGGGGCCTTTGGGATCGATACGCGCAAAGCAGAGCAAACGACCGTCCGGGAGCTTTTGGCACGTTACAAGGCAGAGATAACGCCGCAGAAGCGGGGGGCCATTCCAGAGGCGGTCAAGATCAATGGAATGATGAAAAGCGATATTGCTCACTACACGCTGGCAACGCTGACGAGCGAGGTAGTCGCGCAGTATCGCGACATGAGGCTCCTCACTGTAACGCCCGGAACAATCAATCGAGACTTGAGCATTCTCTCCCATGCCATTGAGATAGCACGCCGGGAGTGGGGCATTCACGTCTTGGAGAACCCCGTTCGGCAGATACGGCGCCCAAGCGCCGCGAAGGGGCGTCAGAGGCGTTTGGAGGGGAATGAGGAGGCTTTGCTGCTAGAAGCCGCCAGAGCCTCACGCAATCGCTATATAGAGCTATTGATAATCTTCGCGATAGAGACTGGCATGCGACGCGGGGAAATGCTCTCCCTGCGCTGGTCTTCGATCAATACCGAGTGTCGCTATGCGCATCTTGATATTACCAAGAATGGCGACCCGCGTGACGTGCCTCTTTCTCGTCGCGCGTTAGCAGTGCTTCAAAGTGTGAAAGAACTTCAAAGGTCAAAAGAGTTCGACAAAGACACAAATGACTCTTTTGTTTTTGATCTCACAAGGAATGCAGCACGCAAGGCATGGGTTCGCACAGTGGAACGCGCCGGAATTGAAGGGCTGAGCCTTTAGAGGGGGTGGTGTTTTGCAGTTTCAACCCTCTTGGGGGTGACGAGTATGAATTGATGAGCGCCAAGATTGCGGGGGATGCTTACGCTGTCGTCCGGCGCACCCCAGCTTTTGATTTCAGTGATCAGTTTGGCGTCGTAACCATCTTAAAGCATCCGAGGTTCGACTCACTGAATAAGTGATGTCAGTATTATAAAGGCTGGATTATTGGCGGCTGCCGGATTTTTTGGGGATTGGGTTTGGTGTGATGCGGTTAGGGAGCCGAGGTTATCTTCCATTTTAATCGGGAGGTTTGTGATTTGCGTTCGAGATCAAGATCGCAGGAAAGCCCGATCTGATCATTGACTTTCCTGGTCATCGTGGGACCACCAACATGATTAATCAATCAGAGCAACGCGGATTGGAAATCATCACTGTGGATGACACCGGCGGCTTCTGATAGGGATTTAACTCTCGGCGCCAGAAAGCTTCACTGGTGAATCCTAGCTGATTTTCGCACGCCTACAACAGAATCACACCCAAAGCGCACCAGTGAGCTTTTCTGTCGCCCACAGAGCCACCTCAGACACCAGTGCCCCGCATCAATCAGATATCCCCATCCGAATGCCAGTCCCTCCTTGCTCCATATCAGATCGCCACATCAAACCATAAAGTAAAGAGTGATCCCATATGAATAGGCTCGTTAAAATTAGAAAACTTGCCATTTTTTCAATCTCTCTTCAATTGAGCATAAACTTATCCTTGTCTGCCCAATTAGAATTTGCAAAATTTAACCTATAGGGGTGTTCAAAAAAAACAGCACCATTAGGGAGATCGGCTTTTTGATAGGGGAGAATACAAATGAACATTTTCGCATTTCTCTTAACCTACATAATTTTCATGATTCCAACGTATCTCATTCGTTTTGCAGCGTTTAGTGCGGCGGTCCAGTCAACGAATTCTGAGCAAGATATAAGTAATATCGGCAATGCGGCTAGCTTAATGATGATTGCTTGTTTTTTGATCTTAGCGTTGATCGCGTTTTTTCGAGGACGCCGAATTGAAAAGCCTTGGCTTGCTGCATTTCCAATTGTAGCTGGGGTATTCGATGTGGTCCTGTTTTTCATACCAGTGGTTCCAACCGCTATGCATATACTCACCATAGTGCTTGGGTGTATCAGTAAGCCGAATAGCGAGACGATAAAGCCTACCAGCGAATCTTGATGACTAGCTTATCGACGAGACTGAAATCACTTATGCTGAGAATCGCCGGAAAGCGCAGGATACACCAGGATTATGAGGCGTTGAAGTGATACTCTGACTCCCCGAAATTAAGTGAGAAGTGAGCATACGGGTGCAATTCGGTAGTAAATTTTTTGATGCACTATTTTTTTCCAAGTATAGTGTTGTTATGGACAAAATAACATATGGATCGAAGGTTATGAATGCTTTGCGAAGGATATTGGTGGTTTCATTGTTGGCCGTATTTTCATGGTCAACCGCATCTCATGGTGAAACCGTCACCACTACCGATGGACGAACAATCATTTTGAACGAAGATGGCACTTATGCGATTGAGGCTGATAACACATTAGAAAGTGAAAAATACCTGTCTATTGGAGAGCCATTATTTGAGCATCATGTGAGCATATACAAACAAAAATCAGTCAGGTTCATTCCAAAGGTAAAAAATATCACTGATGATATCGTAGCTGGCGTTCGGTTTTCAGCTTCTTTCCAAGATGCATTCGGAGAAGAAGTTTTCAGATTTGACGGCGATTTAAGTGAGCGTATTCAGGCAGGAAAAACCTCAAAAGCTGATGTCTTCTACGTATTCGAGGACAATCAATTTATTTCGGGTGAGCCATACGATAAGCTCTTGCCTATGGTGAGCGGGAACACAGGAAAGGTCGTTACTATTATCACTGGGATAGCTTTTGACAACGGCGAAGTGTTAAAGTTCTGAACTCTAAATTAGTTCGAAACAACGTTAGAAAACCAAATTGCAAATTAAAAGATCCGTCGAAAGCTACTTAACAGCATTTTCCGACTCCAAACATTGACATGGGTTGCATTCTAGCGCCTCAGAGCTTCATTGGTGAATCTTGACTGCTTTTCGCACCCCCCAACAGCAGAATCACGTTCAAAGCGCACCAGTGGGCTTCTCTGTCGCTTACAGGGCTACTTCAGACACCAGTGCCCCGCATCAATCAGATATCCTCATCCGGATGCCAGTCCCTCCTTGCTCCGATTCAACCGATCGCCTTTCTTGGCTCTCTCACTAACCTCAAAGGAGAGAACAATGCCCATGAAAAGATCCATACTCGCAGCCGCCATCACAATTGGTCTGGCTGCATCAGCCAACACAGCCAGCGCGATGAATCAAAGCGATGCGCTGGAAAACATCGCGTCAGTCATGGCAGCGCAGGAGGTGTGTGGCTTTACGGTCAATCAGGACATCTTGCAGATCGCAGTTCAGTCGACCTTTGGCTCAGTAGATAG
>Ga0208032_1000828_pt1 | contig 14736 bp, 27 predicted proteins | sample MalvirAntarct_66_FD_184254 | JGI IMG/M metagenome (GOLD analysis project Ga0208032, IMG submission 184254) | Marine viral communities from the Global Malaspina Expedition - Malaspina viral metaG Antarct_66 (SPAdes) (version 2) | ecosystem: Environmental > Aquatic > Marine > Oceanic | place: West... | reverse complement strand
GATTAGCAATTGTATAATAAGTTGTATTAAGACTTCCAATTGATATTCCAAAAGCTACAAATCCATTTGAAGCTGCGCCTAATGTAAACGCACCTGTGCCTGTTGTAGTACTTGTTACTTTTACTCTGTCGTTTATTTGTAACGCCATTTATTTTATCCTTATGCCATACTTATGATTGCATTAGCTGGGGTACTTGGATTAGGGAATGAAATTGAAAACGTACCATTAGTGGCAGTTTTATTTCCTCCAAAATCTAATACAACACATAATTTATCACTTTTAGCATCGTTGTATATTGCTGCAAACGCTGCTGTAAAAGTAGCACTATTAATTGTTGAATCAGCAAAATCTACAGACGCTACTGCAGTTCCACTTGCTACTGCTTGTGAAGCTAAAACTTTTCCCGCTGCAACATAATTACTTCCACCTGAAGCACTTACTTCATTTGTAGTTAAGTATACTGTACTTGACGTACTATATGGATTAGATGTGTATAATGCTATTTTAAAACTATCTCCTCCATTTGAAAAATTGTGTGTTCCCGAAAAGAGTTCTCCTCTAAATGAAAACGGTATTATATTTGCCATAATTATTATCTCCTAGTATTTTGATGGTGGTTCAGATTTTAGAGGGGTTCGTATAGCACCATCTTGCCATTCGTCTCTACGTCTACGACCTTGCTGTTCAATCGCATACGATTGTAAAGCTCTTTTAAAAGATCCTTCGTAATATTGTATCATATCTGGAGGACCTTTCAAGTAACCATATGCTTCTACCAGACATCCATATAAAAGTAAATCTTGATATTTATTACTTGTGTAAGTTCCATTTGTAGCTGCTGGGGCTACAGTAGGCTGTGTTGTATTGGTTAAACTAAGAGGTTGTTTGGTAAAAGCTAGGGTTATTGAAAAAGTTGCGTTTGGAGTAGGTGAAACAACCCAAAATTCTGCATCCCAATTAGCATAATATTTAGGAATACCTGAAGAAGTACTGGGTGTGTTGTAATATTCTGCCATGTAGGAAGTATCTCTTTTTTCTAAAAAAGTTTGTTCTCCAGCAGAATTAGTTAATTGAACATATCTAATAAATCTTAAATCTTCAGGAATAGTTACAAATCTATTTCCATTAATTAAAGACGAAGTAGAATAAAATCTATTATCATCAGAATCTGCATCTCTATAAATTCTATTTTCAGAATTTTTTATTATGGTATTTAAAAGATTATTTGTTAATACCGAATCATCTACTTCTGTATAGCTTCTAATATCATCTTGTAAGTTTGCTAAAGTGTATGCCATAATTACGGTGTTAGAGTAACTGGTCCTGCTGTAACACTCATCCCTCCTGATTTTTCAGTTACAGTAGGATTAATTCCTAAAGTAAAAGAATATGTATTTATATCTATCACAGTTATTGAAAAACCGGAAGCATTTTCGAATACTGTAAAAGCCACGCCTCCTGGACTTCCATCAACATTTCTAAATACAACTACATCATTGGTAAGTCTTCCATTAGAAGGTTCTGTAACAGTTATTGTTTGTGACCCTGAAATAATTTTAAAAGGATCTCCAGGTAATAAATTTGAAGTTGCAGGTTCTATTCTTGCAGGTCTTGATTTAGGAAGGCCTTGAGGATCTCCAGCATATCTAATAGGCTCTAGTTGAGGCTGTTTAGATTCATATTCACTAACGTGAACAAAAGAACCATTCCATTCAGTAACCATTTCTCTATATGGAAAAGCTAAACCTGACCTATCTGAAATTGCTAATGCGTATCTTCCTTTAGATAAATTAGACATTTGGATAATAAGTTTTAGGGGTTATAAAAGAACTAGATTCGGAACCATCCTCAGTTAGAGCTCTATTAAATTCATCTTCATATATAAGTTTTAAAGGTTGTAATCTTTCAGGTGCAAATTTAATTGCTAAATAATAAGCAAGTCCTGATACCATACAAGGTACAAATCTATAAGGTACATCTGCAGCATTAGTATAAGCTCCAGAATCTTGAATTCTATTTATGTAATAAAAATTTAAAAAATCTCCAACTTGTGAAGCTCCTGGAGTTAAATATACAGTAATACTTACTTTATCAATAAACCTTTGAACAAAGTATTGTGAAGTTTGACCTAAAGCTGTTTTATTAGAAAGAGCCTGATATGTAGATCTACTTATTTTTGTAAGAGGAGAATCTATAGAGGAACTATTTCTGTAAGAAGCTTCTAGTAAATCTCCAGCCCCATAAATAAAAGAACTATTATTAAAACAATTGTCGTCTGTTAAATGAGTTGCTGCTGCTGTATTGTTTGCCCCTCTAGTACATCCTGTAAACGTATTTGTAGAAGATGTAATTCCAGTGTAAGTAATTTGTTCTGTACCTATTAGTAAAGTACCTGTAGCTGGAAAATTTGAAACAGAATCTACAACAACTGTTGTTTGATTATTTGTCATGTTAGCAAATAATGGGCTAAACATAGCATCTGAAGTTCCGTCTGTTGCGGAACGAAAAATGTCGTAAGTATTTTTACCATTAACTAAACTAATAGTATTGTTTGCAATTTCCCAATAATGAAGACCTCTGTTTCCCCATTCTTGAAACATAATGTTTAAAGAACGTCTAGCTCCTTTTAATTGGTATCCAGAAACACCTTCAATACCTATTCTTTCGTAAGCTTCCTCAACGATATCTGCAATAGAAAAACCTTTTTCAAAAATAGTTGTTCCTGAAGTTATGTTAGCCATGATTATGTATAAATAATTGTTACACCTGGAGTATCTGTTAAATCTAAATATACACCCTCTTTAAACAGGATACCTGAACCAGGGACATAAATAGATAAACCATCTGTTCCAAATTTAAAAGTACAAAGTACAGTTCCTGAAGATCCTCCATCTCTTAAGACAACTACCGCATTAGCAATGCCTTCTGCTTGAATATAAGTTACCCTAGCTCTTTGAGTTGTAGGAACCATTTGACCATCAGCAGTTCTGTGTGCTACCGACTGATCGCTTGAAAAACTTGATCCACCTGACATATTATTTCTCCTATTATGTTAAACTTGGTCCAGAATATTTATCTGTAAATAAAGTATAAGCAGTTACATTAGTTTTAGTTTTACAAAAAATTCCTTTAGGAAATAAAATTCCATCTTGTGGAAAATTTAAAGTAAGTACATCTCCACTAGGAACATCTGATAATAATAAAGTAGTTCCTGAATTTGAAGTTGTTGTAAGTTCTAAAATACCTGCTCCACCGCCATCTGATGCAATTGATATTGCTCTCAACCTAATGGGTTGAGCAATTATTGCTGTAGCTCCGGCTGATGCATTTGATCTTGTTGCTTGTATATCTTGTGCCATATTATATCCTGTTAAAATTATGTAAAGCTCCCGAAGGAGCTCTACAAATTAATTATTATGCTTCTTTTGCAAATACACCTTGAACATCAACAACTGTCCAATGTGCTGTTGAATTTAAAGATGCAAGTACAACAAAGTCACCAACTTTTGATGTAGCTTTTGTATTAATAAGATCTTTGTTATCTACTAAAGATCCAGCATACAAAATACCATCATTAGCATTTGGGCTAATTGTTAAAGCATTAGTTCCGTCTGGAGCAGTGTTAACAAAAGTTACAACTCTTCCAATTGAGATTGCAGGTAAAGTAAATACAACACCATCTGTAGATGAAGTAATTGTTTTTCCTGAATCACCATTAGCTATTGTGTAGTTTGCTGATTTGTTTTCTAGATTAAACCCAGTTAAACCTGCTTCGTTAAATTTACCTTGCAGTACTGGTCCTCTAAATAGTGTTTGTGCCATGATTGTTCTCCTAGTTAAATTCCACATAGTCTCTAGGCCGTCGACTATACTGCGTCTATGCAGAATATTAATTTATGTATAGTGTGTAATTTGTATACTACTTTTGAATAGAGTGCAAGAGATCCTACAGTGTGGAGTGAATTTCCAACGATGTAGCTTGTTAATTAAGTAGCTACTGAAACTTCTGGAGCAACGTTTTCAACGTTGTTTTGTAAATGGGCTATTCTAGCTTCTTCTAGCTTGATGTCAGTAATGATTTCTTTAACTTTATCATCAATTCTAACCATGTTAAGAGTATATCTATTATTATCTAGATGCTCTTGTTCCCACTTCAACTCCAAGGACCTTTTTGCTTTGTATAGGTCTTGTATCATAAACAACCTCCTCAAAAGTTATTCTATTTAATCCCGTGTGATAGCTTTCTCCGAGATCTTCCCATTTTATACTGCTTTCTCCTAGTTTGTCAAGTATTGCATTTTCAACAGATTTAGAATTATCTTCTGCTAATAATTCAAATTTAGCATGATGATTGTAAGCCCATATATTTATAAGAAGTTTTTTCATGTATTCCTTTATTACTTTCATAACGAGGCGGGAAAATCCCGCCTCATCATATTTAATTATTAAGCACCTTCTGATGCAAAAATACCTCTAAAGTCAGAAACTCCAAAAGAGTATCTTTCTCTAGCTTTGTATCTTACATTACCAGTGTCGAAGTCACCTTCCATAGCTGTTTTAATAGCTGATCTTTGGAAGTACTTCATTCCATTTGGAACATCTGTAGTGATAAAGAATGCATCTGGATCAGTTAAGAAATTGTTAACCACATAACCTTGTGGAACCATTCCCATTGATTTAATTGCATTGATATCATTATCAGCAGTACCAACTCTTTGGTCAGACTTCATAAGTCTCTCAGCAGTAAATTGAAGCTCAGATGGAATAATCATTTTCATTCCTCTTGCAGCAATTTTTAGACCTCTTTCGTCCGTCATTCCAGCGATGTCTATTAAAGACTGCTCTAATGAAGTTTCGTTAAGATCTGACTGAGTAGCTAGTGTATTAGCTACAGTACCATTGATAGTAGGGTGAGAAAGGTTAAATAGAGAAACTCCATCACCTGAATCATAACCATCAGTAGTAGGTAGACCTTGAGTTAAAGGATTTACCGCTTTAACTTGTTTAGTCTGAGCCATTGATCTAGCTAGCGCTTTTGTATATCTAGACGCAAGTCTATCATACAAGTTATCCTCAATCGCTTCTTCAGTGATTGCGAATGCTAAAGCTACAGTCTCATGAGTGTATCTTGCTGTGTAAGTCTCTTGAGCATTGTCAAAAGTTACGCCAGAACCCTCAGGTTTAACCTGTGCTGAAGCAAAACCAGATAACATTACTTCTTCTTCAAACGCTCTGTCTGATGATTCAGTATCGTATATCTCAGCGTGCTGATTTTCGTAGTTTTTATATTCCAAGCCAAATAAAGCATTTAAACCTGGTTCTAGTTCTTTTACTAGTTGTCCTCTTGATATAGCCATTATATTCCTACCGTTCCTTTTAAGAAGTGTTCGTTAATAATAACTACTGCATTGACGTCTGCAACGCCCGCAGCATTATTTTGTGGATCTTTCGAAATCCCGATCACTCTTAGTTGTGCTGTAGCAGTTTTTAGATCTGAATGATCTAATTCTACTTTTGATATATAGTTGGGTGTTGCACCAGCTGCATATACTATATCAGCATTTAGTCCAACTTCCGCTACTGTTAGTGCAGCGTCCGATTGTACTTCAAACCTTTCATAAGGATCATCATGTACGAATCCAACAATATCTGTTGCTGTGTTAGATGCCGCTAAGTGATTAGCCCATGTAGGTTTGTTTGTAGAAGCGTCAGTATAGAAAACACCATTAAGGGATCCTAATAAGACAGCCGCTGCTGTACCAACAATAATTTTACCAGTTGCCGCCATCATTATGGGGTCATTTTGGTATATTGCTGATGAACTAGCTGCGATGCCATATTCGGATAAACCCTGGTTATCTCTATTCTGGCCAACTTTTCCTATTGCTCTCAAACCGAAAGCATTGTCTTGATTTGTTAGTGCCATTATATTTATCTCCATTTGTAACTAAAAATTAGTTACGGGTTAAGTTTATCCAGTGGTCGTAGTAATTGTTAAAAAATTAACTTTTCTTTGAGCCACCGAAGGTAACACGAGATTGTCTATCAACATTGATAGGCATACTCGAATGCTGTTCCTTCATAAGATCGTTGTCCATTGCTTCAACTTGCTCTGCAGATTGCGCAGCGTAATGCTTTGCTCTCTGTTCAGCGATCTCTTCAGGTACCCTTGTCAGCACAAGGCCGCCAACTCCGATTACTCCCGAATATTTACCGTCTTCAACAATGGGGAAATCAGCATCAGGGTATTGATCAGCTCTCACTAATTCATAACCTTGTCTAAGTCTTTGTGATACGTTTTTAGTATCATTAAAACCTAAAGTCTCTGCTCTTACCCACCTATGTCTGAAGCCTGTAGGTGCGGGTGGTGCATCTAAAGCTGATGGTGGAGTCCAAACTTTTTTTTGAGATGTTTTTTCTCTTGTTTGACTCGCACGTGAGGTTCTCTTATCTTCATTATTATTTTCCATATGCTTATGCCTCCTTCGTGATGTTTAATTGTTTTGCATACTCTTCTAGCGGCACACCTAATTTTTTAGCAATTGCTACTTGTGATGATGTGAGTCTCACTGTTCTGCGACCTGTTTTTGTACTTCTTCTAGCCGAAGCTACATTCTGTACCGGCTTAGTCGTTTCTACCGTATTGCTATTATTAACAAATTTCTGGGGAAATTCAAGTCTTATTCTCTTATCTATTTCAGAATAATACTCGTCGCTTGTAGGGTCAAAACCTTCTTCATCTGTTAACTTCTTATGTAGATCAAAAGCTGTATAAGTCATGGCGTTATCTTGTCCAAACCATGAGTTTTTACTAGCCCAATTTTCAGCTTTAGGATCAGGGTTTCCCTGGGCCATTGGCTGTCTAGCTAAGTTAATATCTGGAGTTTTTACCTGCATTTCTCTTTTTTTATTATATTCTTCCTGTTGAGATTTAGTTTCTGCAAATCTTGCATTTTTATAACCCAATTCAGAAATCATAGTTTGAGCTTCAACTTCAGCAGTTATATCACCAGCATCTCTAGCTGCTAATAATTTAGCTTTAGCTGCATCTAAACCATTTTTAATACTCTCTTCAGTATTTTTAAAAAACAAAGGTTCGTATCTAGACATTTTATCGTCAGTCTGTTTCTTAGCTGCCATTACTCTTTCAGCATAAGTTAGAGCTTCGTCTTTTTGTCTCTCTGCTTCTCTCCATTTTTTAGTTAGTTTAGAAATTCTTTTTTGAACTCCATCACTATACTGTTCTACTTCTTCTTTGTTTTTAGGTTCGTCAGTCTGAACATCAGACTGCTCGTTAGATTTCTCAGGTGAGTCTTTAGACTCAACACTGTCTTCAGTAGTTGTTTCATTTGATATCTCAATGTTATCTGTTTCTGTATTTGAATTTTCTAATTCAATCTCTGTATCTGGACCCGATGTATCGATGTCCACTGTTTTTTGTCCTTCTGGCATAGTTTGTTCTCCTTCTATGTTTAGTATTTATGAAGTATATCTTCAGGGTTATCTATAGTTGCTAAAACTTCATCATCATTTAGCAGTCTTACTTCTCCACCGTCAATTTGGATCCTGGATCCAGCATAACGAGCAAAGATTACCCAATCACCCTTCTTGCACCAAGCGCCTTCGGGGAATTTAGCTTTATCATAAGCATGTGGCCCAACTGCAAGTACCAAACCACAAGTAGATCCTACTTGTTGTTTTTCTAAAGTGTCTTGTCCAAAGTACAATCCGCCTTTAGTTTTTTCTGGCATTTTAAATGGAAGAATAACTAATCTCCATCCAGTGGGTTGTGGTAATTTTGTATTTTCTTTTGATTTTAAACGTTCATACCCTTCAATTTCTTTTTTGTTGGTATCTTCGTATTTATCTAAGAGTGCTGATTTAATCTTTGGGACGTCCGATTTCAAATTCGATGATGTTTTCGTCGTCTCTTTCGTTTTCTTTTCCATGAGCTTGCTCCTTAGGTTCTAGCAGGTTAGAGATTTCCTGAGATATTATTAAATAGGCTTGTGCCTGTCCCAACATATACTTGTATTTCTCCATGTTGTCAATACCACCACCAATCATAGCATCAGCTACATTTTGATAGGCATCTTTTAAATATTTCTGTATTCTAGTTATTACTACTAATTCTTCATTTAACATTTGCTTTTTTACCTTTATTTTCACCTTTCTTGATTATATAGTCTTGAGTACCATTAGCTCCTGTTTCTACTTCTTTTTTCAGGTCTCTAAATAAACTCATCTGTCTTAACTTCTTATAATTCTCTTTTAAAAAAGATTCTATTAATTTAGTATCTCTCATTTTTTACTTTTATTTTCTTTTTAGAGTTACATTTACATCTAGGAGCAGTAAACCATTCAAACAAATTGTCAAGGATCGCAAAAAATTTATTAATCATTAGCAATTCCATTTTCTTAAAGATTTATTAATTCTGCTATTTGGATCTCTTGCAGTCTTAGCTGAAGTACGACTTTTTTTCATTCCTGACATTCTTGCACAAAAAGATTTTCTACGTTTAGCAGCTTTAGATCCTTTTTTAAGTTTAGAGGGTTTTGTTGTAACTGCTGTTTTTAATTTAGAACCTGGATTTGCTTTTCTGTAAGAAGCAACACCTTTTTTATTAAGTCCACCTGATTTAGATTTGCCTTCTTTTCTAGTCCACGCTGGAGTAGCCATTACGCTCTTCTAGTTTTTTTCTTTTTAGGTTTTTTTGCTGTCTTAGCACTATTTACAAATGCTTTTTTTGTTGGTGCACCTTTAGATCCAACTTTTCTCATCTTTTCACCTGAGCCGGCCTTGATTCTTTTTTTTTTGGCTGCGATGTTCGCATATAATCCACGTTTAGCCATGATTATAAAATAAAAGCTATGATTAAAACAATAGCTGTTCCAATAACAACTTTTTTATGTTCTGTGTAAATATGTTTAGCTTCATTAATAGAAGTTCTTATAATTTCTAACATCATTATGCCCTCACCATTTTAGCTATAGGTGATTTTTCACCTGGTTTTTTTTTCTTACCTTTAGCCATTAAAATTTTTTTCTTTAATGCATCTGGTAATTTTTTCTGTGCTGTTGTTAAAGTTTTTCCACCTTTTCCGTATTTTGTTCTCATCATTCCGCCACCCATTTTTTTTGTTCTCATCATTCCACCATTCATTTTTTTTGTTCTCATTATTTTTTCGATCCTTTAAATATCTGTGTGCCCTTTATACCATAAATACTTGCAACTACAAGGATCCATAAATTAGTAAACCATTTTGGTAGCTCTGAGAACATCTCAAAGAACAGTTTTACCTTGTCCATAGCGGTTGGATCATCTGATACGACTGCCCAGGCTAAAATTGCTATTGGCAAACTTAGAATTATTAAAACTGCCTCGTCCTTCCAATCTGATTGACGTGCTTCTAACAGTTTTCCTTGGTAAGCTTCTGTTCCAGCTGCCATTTTTGATGCGTGCATTAACTGTGCATCTGACATAGCTATTTTAGTTCTCTGTTTGTTAGCGTAAATTTTACTTCCAGCAGAGACGGCTAGTTTAATAGCTGAAAACCACATTGGTTAGTACCAAGTAGCTGTTTTATTTTTAGATGCTAACATTCTTCTAGTACCTTTAACTGAAACTGTTTGAGATTCGTTAGGCTTTGTCATTTCAACTGGTTTTTCAGTAAAAGAAATAACATCTTTTTTAGACATGTTAGTTTTGTTTTTATTTTTTATCATAATCACCTCTTTTTTTTAGTTTTTAGCTTGTTTTAAAGTTTTTTTCAACTTTATTCGTCACCGCTTCTCATTATACTAATATTAGGCATAGTATTCTGTGTATCAGGCATCAGGTCTTTTACGTTAGGTATACTTTTGCTTAAAATAGTCTTTTCAATAGAAGTATCAGCCCTTAAATTTGCTAATTCTTTGTTTTGCTCTAACTTATCTTCTTGATTAACTTGATTCATCATTGCTCTCATCTTATCAAGGTCCATTCTAGCATCATCATTTTTCTTTTTCTCAGCATTTTCTGCTGCTCTGATATCTAGTTCTCTTGCTCTTAGTTTAGCAATAGGATCATTGTCAAATTCACCTGTAAGTTTTTTCTCTTCCTTCATAAAGTCTTCCATCATCTCAGCAATCAATACAGCTTTTCTAGACTCTATCTTTTGAGTTGCTTGCATTACTTGTTGTTGAATCTGTTGAGCCATTTGTGGATTTTGTTGAGCTTGCGTTTGCATTTGTTGTAATTGTAATAGTTCATCTTTAAACTCTAGTTCAATTTGCTCTTGAGACATTATTGAAATGTGTTCAAAAATATTTTTCTCTAATGAAGACATAATCATAGGATTATTTCTAGCAATGTTAGTAGACATAAAATGTAAGTGAGCCGTAATATGAGCTCTGTGATCTTGTCCAGGGAAAGCTTGAAACTGTGCTCCACCTAAAGCATCAATGTGTTCTAATGCCGGATCTTTAGGCATAGGTTGTTGAGGCTTAACTAAAACTTGATCAATATTTTTTACACCTAAGGCTTCATACATATTTCTAAATGCTTCATACATATTATGCATCTGTGGATTAGATTGTGCCAGCTGCAATTCCGTCTGAGCGAGGGAAATACGTTGTGTCTGTGAGAAAATGTTAGGGTCGGCAACTGGCAATATATCTACCCTATCATCAAAGTCAGATTGTTTAATCGTCTTTTGACCCCCAACTACATCATACGGATATTCTTGGGGTAGATATAATTTGAATACTCTTGCTAGTAATTTAAATTCATTTTTTAGAGCAGAGTAAATTCTTTTGTGAATTGCAGACATAGTTCTTGAACCACGTTCTAATAATGCAACTGTAGTTCCAACTGCTGCTTGTTGATTACCGTCACCGACTTGTAAATCAGCAATAGATGCAAATCTTTGTCCTGCTGCTACTACAGTACCCATTAACGCTAATAACGTTTGACTAGGTTCTTTAAATGGTAACATCATAAAGGAATCTTTTAAATTTCCACCAGGTGCATCTACATCTCTAAATTCACCAGGTTGAATACTTTGGGCATCATCTCTAATTCTAATTCCTCGCATTTTAAATCCAGCGGGAAGATTAGATAATGTTCCTGCATCTAATAATTGTCTTAATGCTGAAGTTGCAGTTCTCGATAATCCACCAATCATGTGAATTAAACCAAAACCGTAAAAACCTAAACCAGGTAAAAATTTAAAGTGAACAAAATAATTTACTTTTTTCTTTTTTAAATCTCCAGGTTCATAATTTCTTTTAATAGAAAGTATTTCTCTTGAACCTTCTTCAAGAGTAACAATGTACGGAATTTTAATTCCTGTGGGCTCACCAGTCTCTTGGTCCATATCTTCAAAGCCTTCAAGATCTAAATCAATATGACACTCTAATAAAGTATAAACATCTTCCTCTTGTGTTTTTGAAACACCTTCTAATTCTCTCTCTTTTTTAGTAACATCTGATTCTGTATCTGCAGGTGTAGAAATATCAATGTCTCTATAGAAACCTGCTACTTGTTGTTTTCTTAAATCATTTTCTGAAATTTTTATTTTGTGAATAATAGCTTCTGCATCATCTAATGAAGTTGCACTATAAGGAACCATTAAATCATCTGCCGGTACAAACTTAGATACTGCACGTTGTTCTACTTCATCATAATAAACTTTTTTAAATGTAGATCCTGCTAATGGTAAATAGAAAAGCATAGAATCAAATTCAGGTTCATACTCTTTCATCTTCTCCATAATTTCATAGTTCATGAAATCTTTTACTCTTTGAGCTTGTTGAGTTTTTTCTGGAGTAGATAAACCCATAACCTGAGTTCTAACTGGACCATCTGCTGGTAATAATTCTTTGTAAGCTAACGCTTGAAATTGTGTAACTGCTTCTGCAAGAACGGGGTGAGTTGCACCTGAGGCTCCTTGAAAAGGTTCTGTTCTATTGTCGTATTTAAATCCTAAAAGATCTAGTCCTGTAATATAAGCTTTCTCCCAATCTTTTCTTGATGAAGAGTAGTCCATGTATTTACCATTAAGATCAGAGGCAATATCTCCTAAGATATCATCTGGTAAAAATTCTGCTAAGTTTGAATAATGTTCGTCACCACCTTCGGGTGATGCTGCTGCTGGATCTAAATTAATATCAACTGATCCATCTTCGTTTTCGGTAACGTCTACAGGTTCACCTTCAGCCTCTTCAATCTCTACTTGCTCTTCAGCTTGAGATACTAATTCTTCTTCTCCTGGAACACTAAATTCTTTTCTTGTGTTGGGTAGAGCTTTGTCTATATCCGCCATTTTTTATTTTCTCCGTATGTTTAATTATCTTAACAGTATTATAATCAATATTCAAGCCCTGGGGCTCGGGTCCAGATTTAGGTGGGATAGTTGTAGTTAGTCTTTTAGGAGGTATCATTACTTGATCCCTAAAATACCTGCTAGTCCGCCTTGTGCCAGTGTAATTTTAGTTTTATCTTTCTCTAATAAATCGGTCATCATACGCATCTCTTCAGATTCGTTACTTAATTTTGTTTTCTTATTATAAAAATCTTTTAGCTCTTGTAAAGATTCAGGTTTTCTACCCATCTCTTTAATAAATTCTTTCATTACCATTTCTATTTCAACAGTAGGATCAATGGCTTGACTAGCGTCAGCCATTTCTGATTTAACCATATCTGCTTCACCAGTGTTCATGATTCCTGAACCTTGGTTCATGGATTGAGGTCCATCGATACCTTGGTCTCTCATTATATCTTGTACATTTTCTTCGCCATCATCCATTGGCCCAAGATCCATAGGAATTTCTTGTATCTCAGATGTGTCTTCGTATTTTGCCATTTATTAATAATATACTTTTTCTGAGTGTTGTAAAGGCTCATCTTCATAATCATCTGGATGGCCTACTAAGCCTCCTTGTCTAAATCTCATCACTGCTTGCGTAGTAGAATCCACTAAGTCATCATGGTCGCCATAAGGAAAAGCGGCGCATTCTTCAATAACTTCTTGAGCAAACTCCATTTCTTTAGGTGCCCATATTCTACCAGATTCAAATAGAGGTGATACTGAGTTAACTCTAGTATGTTTATCATTACCTCTACTCGGTGTGAAATTTACTACAGGAATACCCATAGCTCTAAGTTCATAAGTAAGAGGTAGTCCAGATGCTTTTGATTCTACAATTACAGTTTCGGGTTGCCAATAATCATATTGCTCTTTAGCTACACGTCGTAGTTCTGGAAATTCGTATCGTCCCTTCAGTGAATCCAGGAGCATGAGGCATGGACCACTGTCCTCTGAAGGATGAAACACGCCCCAGGTGGTTATAGCAGAATAATCGGCGCTTTGTTTTTTCATAAATGCTGTATCATAAGATTGTATGATGTGATCTATTTTTGGAAGTTCATCTTCTTCCCAGTTTTTCCACCATTCTCTTTTTATTAATGCACCTTCATCACCTGTAGGATTTTGCATATATTGTGCATTCCATTTTGAAAGTGGAATAGAAGCACGTACTGATTCTAAATCACCAATGTTCCAATACTCGGGCCACAAAGGTTCTCCACTAGGTAAGATTGCAGGAAATTCTATTACTTCCCATTGATCAGCTTTAGGTTCTTTTTGAGCTGATATTAATCTTCCAGCTAAATCTTTCATGTTCCATCTAGTCATTACAATTACAATTGTTCCACCAGGTTGAAGACGTTGACGTGGACCTGAAGTGTACCATTCATAAGTTCTATCCAAAGCTTGTGCATTCAATGCATCTTGCTCAGTATGAGGATCATCAATAATTAATAGATCTGCACCCCGTCCTGTAATAGCTGAACCAACACCGGCAGCATAATATTCTCCACCTTGTTGCGTTTCCCATTTACCAGCGGCTTGTGAATCTTCTTTTAATCTAGTTTCAAATACTTCTTTATATTCTGGAGTGTCCATCAGAGCTTTAGCTTTACGTCCAAACCTTACAGATAATTCAGTTGTATTAGTAGATTGAATAATTTTTAATTTAGGATTACGACCTACCATCCATGCTGGAAGTAAGTAAGAGGCAAATTCAGACTTAGTATGTCTAGGTGCCATATTAATAATAACACGTTTTGTTTTACCATTAGCGATATCATTAAATTTTTTAGCAACTTGTTGGTGGTGAGAGCCTTCAATAAATTCTGGCCAAACGTGTTTAACGAATGCCATGAAATCTTTTCTAATATGAGATTCTTTTTTCTTATCTTTCCACTTAGACATATACAAAGCTAATTGTCGTTTAACGTCAGGTGGTAACTTCTCAAACTTTTTTAATTTATCTATATCCATAAATGCATCCTAAAAAAAATTTTATAATATTTTTTAGCTATGTGTTTTAAAAAAGGGAAAGTAATTCTCAGTTATAAATCTATAAAAGCTTATATATACACTAATATATAACATCCCTATCTATCCCTAAGCATAATCTATTATATACAAAAAGTCAAAAAACCAGATAGGCCTGGTACCTCTATCACTACCCGAGCGCAGCCGAAGGCTGTGCTCGATCTATATGTGCACAACGCTGCGACATCTTGTCGCAGTAAAAAAAAAAATGCGGTGCGACATTTTGTCGCATGGTATAAATATCACAAGTGCGACATCTTGTCGCATTGACACAAGATATAGTGGGTGCGACATCTTGTCGCATTGACACACTATGAATATCGCAAGTGCGACATCTTGTCACATTGACACCTG
>Ga0208032_1000825_pt1 | contig 14773 bp, 14 predicted proteins | sample MalvirAntarct_66_FD_184254 | JGI IMG/M metagenome (GOLD analysis project Ga0208032, IMG submission 184254) | Marine viral communities from the Global Malaspina Expedition - Malaspina viral metaG Antarct_66 (SPAdes) (version 2) | ecosystem: Environmental > Aquatic > Marine > Oceanic | place: West... | reverse complement strand
GCGAAAAAATTGCGACGGAAATGTATCCAGCTTTTAACTCTATTTGGAATCGGCCTCGGCCTTATTCGAAAATGCTAACGCTTCAGATGGGGCGTCCCTTCCCCTCCAAAGCTAGCTCGCCATCCATAGCTAGCTCACGTCATTTTCTTCAACGACCTCAAGTTCAGAGTTGAATTTGGGCGTTTTCAATCAAGGGATCTAAATCATTTTTGGACAAAAAGCGAGCTGAGTTTTTGCGGAATTATCTTCATTTCGAATAAATAAAAATAATCCCAAGAACTGAGTCGTGATGAACTTAAGGATGCTACCTTTTCCCTTACTTTTTCTTTACTTCCTGTTATTTAAACTGATGATTAAGATTTCGCCCCAGTTCATTTATAATGGTTAGGAGTGTTGAAATAGTTTTGTCGGAAATGACGCCGCTATCCCTTACATCTTCAGCAATCATTGATTGAACATGGGATATTTTAGTTAATATCTCTGGCTCAAATTTTTTTAACCGTAAGTCAAGACTTAGTCTGGTTATTCTTGATCCTGTTTCACCGAACTTTTGGTTACCAATGATAGGTGTATCTTTGTTGAAAGCGATGGTTAATGTGGTTAGCAACGCGTCTAGAAGTTCTGAGGATTGGTTATAAATGTGGCTTCCTATTAACTGGGACTTCCATGCATTAAGAGCGAGATACGCCAACGCAACTCCCAGAACAGTCGCAATCGAAGCAAGTACCGACGTTATTACCTGTGCTCTATTGAACAAGATATCAATATTCGAAGAAGAGTAAAATAAACCGACCAGGAGGCCCACAAATCCTGAAACTAAGATAAACGCTGCAAGTAACATCTTTTTAAAAAGCATGGGAATTTGCTCTAATTCAGTAACAATACTGGGCACTTTATATCATTACTAAATTTTGGTCGATGCTCAGTAGATGAAAGTTTTTGATCATGTGTACGAAACAAGCTTTGGGGCATAAATGATTTGCATACCTTGCTTGCAATTGGCGTGATTCAACTCTGAACTTGAGGACGTTGAAGAAAATAGCGTGAGCCTGACAGGACGTCAGGCTAGCTTTCGTTGGCCAGGGATGGCCTATCGGAAGCGTTAGCATTTTCGAATAAGTCCGAAGACGGTTAAAAATGAAGTTAAAAGCTGGTTCAATCCCCATGGCGACCTTTTCGCAGCTGTTGTTTTGTAAATCGCGAAAATGTAGCGGGGCGGCTGGGAGTTCCAAGAGGGAATAGCCGTTGATTTCCTCTTGGTCTGGTGTGGGCGAAGCGCCACGACGTTAGTGACCGCAGGCCATAGCCTAAACCTAGGGGAATAAATGAATTTGTCTGCTTAATTGAAAATGTACAAATTCAACTCTGAACTTGTGACGTTGAAGAAAATCACTTGAGCTGACCATGGACGGCCAGCTAGTTTTCGAGGGGAAGGGATGGCCTATCGGAAGCGTTAGCATTTTCACTCCTTATTACAAGATAGGCCGAAGCAGGTTTCAAATGAAATTAAAAGCTTGTTCAATCCCCATTGCGACCTTTTCGCTGCTGTTGTTTTGTAAATAGCGAAAATGTTGCGGGGCGGTTGGGCTAATTCATTTATAAAGAGTAAAGAGGGAATAGCCGTTGATTTCCTCTTGGTCTGGTGTGGGCGAAGCACCACGACGTTAGTGGCCGCAGGTCATAGCCTAACCAACTTTGGGGCATAAATGAGGTAGCTGTTTGTTAAAATAAACTACAAATCAGCTTGTGCATCGACTATCTACAATTCGATTAGCATTACCTTGCAACTTTTCTATCCGTCTTGAGTGCTCACACTCCCAAGCTAAAACAGGATATTGCTTGTCCCATGCTTGCATCAATTGACTTTGTTGTTTACTCATTTTGTATTTGGGATAAGTCTGCTCCATGTACATATAAGTTCTGGCAATAATCCCTCGCGCAGCTTCTGGCGGTTGCGCCTTTCGATCATCTATACGCATATCACAACTACCGAAATCAGACTTAGCAGCAGGCAGCATAGTGAAGTTGTAATTGCTACGTAGTGCATTTACTGCACTACCTAGTAAAATCATAGTTGACATCTACCTATAAAAATATACAAATGAACATATGATTTATTAAGAGGCAATTTAGTGGCTAGACGAAGATTTAATTCCTCCAAACACTTTCGTTCACAAGCAAGAGTTGTGTATATAAAGAAATTTCAAGAAGGAAAAGCAATTTATACAAATCCAGCAGGTTGTCTTGAAGATGGTTGGCAATGGGAAAGAAAGCCTGGGTTTTGGCCAGAGATGCCAGTAATTTTGAATGGGAACGGAGTTCCATGGGATCTGGGCAATGCTTACCTTCTTTGCCACCTAAACACTGCTCTTAGATCAAAAATGGAATCAATCAAGGATCGAGCAAAAAGCTTGTGTTTTTATCTAAAGTTCATTGAAGACGAAGATCTAGATTTACTTGAATTCCCAGCGCAAACGAGAAGACGACCAACCTATCTTTTCAGATATAAACTACAAGAACTTATTGATCTAGGAATGGCTCCAAGTACCGCAAGTAAACATGTCGGCCATGTCATTGCTTTTTATAGAGGTATACTCAACCACAATCTTGTAGATGAGTCTCGTATTGGATCTAGACCATTTAGAAGCTTTAAGAGGTATGTTCAGACTTTGAATAATGAGGGTTTATCTCGATTTAAAGAGGTCCAAACAACCGATATTTCTATCAAGGTTACAAAAGCAGAAACTCGGCCAGACAGAATAATGGATGGTGGAGAATTGCGCCCTCTATCCATAGCCGAGCAACAGGCAATAATGTGGGGCTTGGAGCGAAAGTATTGCTCAGTAGCAACCGAATTAATTATGCTGACTATGCTCAATACGGGAGCGCGGATTCAATCAGCATGTACCCTTCGTGTAGGCCACATTAAAGAGGCATATGACGAACTTAAACGTACTGGTAAAAGTTGGGTTTTTATTCATTCTCACAGAAGTAGATTCCCAATCGATACTAAGTTTGGAAAGCCTAATAACTTTAGGTTCCCCAAGACCCTTATTGAGAAATTGTTCGTCTATATAAATAGCGAACTAAACGCTAAAAGAATGAAAAGCAGCTTCTTCGGTTTGAGCGATGAAAATTATGTATTCTTAACAGAGCAATCTAATCCATTCTATTCCTCGCGAAGTGAGATCAGGAAGAGGCAAGATGAAGCTGCTCATTGGGTTGTCAATGCTCCTGCATTCAGTCCTCAAAACGGAAGCACTTTTCGGGCAAATATTCGCAATTTCATTGCTCGTGTAAGACAAGATCGGCCTGAACTTGATGAGTTTGCGCCGCACGACCTTAGAGCTACCTTTGGTATGAACATTGTTAGAAAGCTTGCCAACGATCCTGAAAAAAGATTCACAACAACTCATATGGAACTAGCTGTCAAAACCGCTCTTAACCATAACGATATTGCTACTTCTAGACTATATGTCAATTTTGACGAAACGCTGCTTAACGTTAATTCGATTAATGAAATGCATGAAGCTATTATTCTTGACGGATACAAAGTTCTCGAAGCTATCTACGGGGAGAATCGAGTTTGATGGAGTATCGTCCAGAAATAATCATCCACATTACAGACAAGATAACAGAAGTTCTGAAACCCGAAATGACAGTGCTTGAATTCGATATCGACAACTCATGCAGAACTTGTGATGTAGGAAGTTGGTGTTACTCAGTAAGGAGTAATGCAAGAAACCCTAACCATAAGAGCCGTTCTGTCGCTAAGGAATCTATCGTTAAAGACAGGCTAAAGTATGTCGAACGAATAATCGAAGGACTACGAGCTAGCACATACAATCAAGCTACTGTTTATAGCCATGCAGGCAAGATAGCCAGGTTTATTGATTTCGCTGATAGTAAAGGGATGTCGTTATCTAATGATAAGGATTGGATTGAGTCGGTATATAGCTATTATGAACATCTAGTATTGAGCACGCGTTTAGCTGACGGTACGGAAGGTAGTTTGAAAGAGCGCTCTGCTTCAGCTGAACTATCATCTACCAAAAAAGCATTGGCATGGGCCTTGGAGTTAACAGATAACGAGGTCAGCTTAAAGATACCTCATATTAAAGAAGGTAAGTCAGAATCTCTTCCAGGAGACGACTTAGAACGCAACCAATTTGTGCAAGTATTGCTTGCTATTTTTGAGCGCTTCACAGACATACTAATCAATGAAAAACCGTTTCCTTTTGTATTAGACTTAAGTCATTGGGGCTTTGGTAAACATGTTTTCTCAAGATCTAGTCACCTGAGCAAAGCTTCATATACAAAATCTTTTGTGAATGATGATGCTGGCATTGTATCTAGAGAAGAAGTGCGTGGTCGATATACAGATTGGCGAGAATGCGTTGGTGTAATGTCTGTTTACGATAACTGGATCAAACGCCTAGACAAGACCAATAGCCTAAATACAGACTTACAGCGAAAGTCGCTCTATAACTCTGCAACGTATTGCTACTATCTTGCATTTATTGGGATTGTAGGTACCAATAATGGTGTCACCTCTGCATTAAGATTAAGCTCTTGTGAGAAATCTGAGCCGATCAATTGTAAAGCGCCTAGAGGCTACAGTTTCACTGGGCTAAAGGTTAGAGCGGGTAATAAGACAGTTTACCCAACAATGGGGAAAGAGTTTTACCAATTCCACAAGAAATATGAAAAGCTTCGTCAGTGGGGAGAAATTGAATTCGATTTAGATGTTCAAAGAGTAGGATTTTTTAGAATCTCTGGAATCGGTAAATGCGCCCCTTTGAATAAAGTCTCCATTGATACTCTTAAAGAATGGCTAATAGGACATTTACCTAATGTTAAGTGGCATACCCCTAGAGAGCTAAGAAAAGGTGTTTCATGGTCTTTTTGGAATCTAAGTAATGGTGACATCAATACCGTTGCTTGGAAACTACAGAATGACGTGAAAACTACCCTCAAGAGCTATTCCAATCCACCGAAGATAGCTGGATTAAAAGAACTTTCTACATTCATGAACGAAATGTGGAATGAAGCAATAGATTCATCGAGAAGCGCCAAATACATTCCTGTACAGATAAATAACGGTCTACATAAAACGCCTGCTGGCCACTGTAATGCTAACGATTTATCTCAAGCTAAGCGTAGCGAAGGTTTTACCGACTCAGCACCCGAGCCAAACTGCAGTAGAAGCGAAACATGCTTTTTCTGTAGGCATTATGTTTTACATGCTGACGAAGAGGATATTCACCTTATAACTAGTTTAAAGGTATTGCTTCCATACGCGCAGAAACGCGCAGCAAACGAAGCTTCCTACGCCATTAAGTTTGCACCAATACTCTATAGAATTGATGAAATACTTGAAGAGCTAATAAAGCAATTTCCAGCTAAAAAATCTTTAGTTGATGATGCTATGAATAAAGTAAAGCAAGGAGATTTGTCAAAGCATTGGCAGAGTCATTTTGATCTACTAGCTGATTTGGAGGCATACTCGTGAATGTTCAACTAGTACCCTATGACACTATAGGGATTGCTCAGCATACTTCGCCTGATTCACTATCTACTGATGTTTCTACCCCTGATTCTAACCATGTTATAAGTCGGCGAAGAAACGGAGACATTCTGTCTGTTTTTGCTGATAATGTTTGGGATTTTTCTCTATACACGTCAAGACCAAATGCTCGTATATATTTCGAAAGTATATTTTCCGAAGATCATGGAGTCTTTGAAAGACAGAGTCCGCTCGCCAATTCTATCATTCAAGATTCTAAATTAATCATTCTAAATTTATGGTATCGAAGACAGCTATCAGTAAACAGCGTAATGGCGCTATGGATACAAATAAAATACTTAGCAAGATATGCTCTATCTTCTGGAATTAAGTTCGCAGATGTTTTAGGTAAAACCGAATTTATCGAATGTAGATTGGAAGGGGCGGAAAGTCGGTACCAAGAGTGGGTTAGGCTTGCAAGTCTATACAATCTGATTAAACACCTCTCGCAACTATCGCATCAGGTAAACGATTTCAACCTTATACCCTCTGTGGATTTAACTAAACTGGTAGCTGAACAAGCTCAGGAGCGCGTGGATGAAGCAATTAGAGAAAAAATCCAAACACCTGTCATTCCAATAAGGTTGCTCAGCGAGCTTATCGAACAAAGTACCGAGACCTGTTTTAAGTTTATGGAGGTCGTAACGGAAGTAGAGAAAGCCTGGGAACATTACGAAGTGACTAAGGAGAGAGCAGAAAAAGGGGAAATCAAATTCGGGAAATGGCGTAAGAGTAACGCTACTATCGCTCGACAGGTATGGAAATATATTAAAGAAACATATCCAGATATCGCTAACCTATTAGAAGAGTTACAAGTTGATAGCATTCAGGAATTAACAAACTATATTAGCTATATTCAAAAAACTTCAGCAGCTATGATTTCTCAATTTACTGGCATGAGGGTCTCTGAAGTACGAGCAATCCCTTTAAATAGCTATCGAAGGGTTACTTATGGGGAAGAAGTAATTTGCGGGTTTGATAGCTATACATTCAAGTTTGCTGGTAATTCTCCAAAGAAACAGTTCTGGGTTACGGCAGATCAAGCAGAACTTTACTATCAGTGCGCTCTTGCCAGTGCAAGGTTAATCTACAGGTTCTATTATTCGCTGAATATGGATTCTGTGAATCAAGATAAGTACCCTCTTTTTCCTAACCATAGTTCGAGGGTTGACAGCGAGACGCCTATATTTGTTGTGAACCCTCGGCCATTCAAAGAGGGATGGAGAGCCAGTACTAACAATACACTGCGTCGAGAGGCCTTTGTCATTACAAATGAAGACCTAGAAGAGATGCAGAGTTTCAACCCATGGGTCGACTTTTCTAAAAAAGGTATAGATGTCGGCAAGGAATTCCCTTTTGCATGGCACATGTATCGCCGTTCATTAGTTGTATATGCTGCTCGTGGAGGAGTATCAATTCCAGTAATTGCCAATCAACTCAAACATCCAATAGAAAAAATGACGGTTTATTATACTGATGGAAGTGCCTATGCGAATAATTTTGTAGAGAGAGGTACCAATCAGAATGAAGGATTATTCGATTTTATAAATGAACTTCAAGAAGAAGTTTTAACCATGAAGGTTGATGCTATTTGTAATGACATTTCTGATTATGAAGGAATCCTATTTGGTGGCGCAGGTGCAACTCTTCAGAGGCAAAAAAATAAAGGTATACTCCCTTCAATCTACGAAGACCGCGCTCTAACTGAGAAAGAAGTAAGATCAGGCAGACTATCATATCGGAGAACTGTAGTAGGAGGGTGCTCTTCCATAGAGCCTTGCGATAGAGTCGCATTTACCTCGATTCTTCCATGTATCGATTGTAGTGATGCTATTTTCAACGATGACACTGCCGAAATCATGGCTGATCAAATCGAAGTATGGAAAGAAGAAATCTCCATATACGGTGAAAAAAGTCCCTTTTCACTTCAGCGAGAAAAAGAAATATCTGTTGTAGAGCAACACCTTGCAGCACGAAACAATTTAATTCCTGTTAAGGAGATCATCGAGTGACTGAATTAAGAGGCGAAGCTTTATACTGGGAAGCTTTTGAACGACTGAAGTCTGGGAAAGCTCAGATCATTGATACTAATTCTCCTTCCTTTAAATTCACTAAAGATAATGTAGCGATTGAGGCGGGTAAGAAGAAAGGGTTTGTAAAACAGGAAAGATACCCTGATTTGTGTGATTCAATTGAAAATACTGAAAACACGAGATGTTCTGCCGCTAGTAGAGATCCAGAAAATTCCGATTCGATAAAGCTTATTACATCTCAAAAGAAGAAGGCAAATGCTCGATATTCAAAACTTAAGGCCGAACATGACCTCTGTTTGGAGAAGATGATGAATCTTCTTAGAGAGAATTTCGAGCTACGTAGAGAATTACAAGAATTAAAGAAATCTAGTATGCAATAAAGTGTATCGGCCTTACAATTTTAATATGTGTCGTGACTAAAGCTGACAACCCCACTATGGCTTATTGGTCCGCAAAGCTGCCGCTCGGTAGCCTTATTTTAGATAGAGATAAAACAGCCAGTTTGAATCTTGAACCCGCCACCTAAAACAATCTCTTCTCTCTTGCCTGTTTCAGTATTAACTTAAACGGCTATCTTTAAATGTCGTAGTGACCAAATCTCCCAATATTTGCTCGAAAATAAACTATTCTGACCCAATGATCCTAAGAATCATTTGTGTTTTTAAAGTGCTTGCCTAGTCATACGTTGGGTGAATCTATATTTGCGTGGGAGCAGTATCATATTTTTTGTTAAAGATTGACCTATGAACTGAGTAAATATTCAACAAATTGCGGCTGTTTTTGCTGAATGGTCGATTGCTGCCGCCAGACCAGCTGGATGTCTTTTGTTAGCGCATGATCCTCTAAAGGGATTGCACATAAACTTCCATGTTGCACCTCATCAACAACAGACGATGCAAATACCAGCGATATTCCTATGCCTGCCCGAACCGCCTGCTTAACGGCCTCTGTGCTGCCCAGTTGCATTGATACAGTGGGAAAATGCTGGCATTCCTGCAAGTAGTTTTTGAGTATCCTTCCTGTTCCGCTGCCAGATTCTCCGCCTAACAAATTCAGCCCGGACAATATTGATTTACTGATCGATGACAGTTTTGCAAGTGGATGATCTGGAGGCGTAATCAAGACTAATGCTTCAGTTTTCCAGATTTGAGATTCAAAACCAGCTTTACCTGGCCACCATTCCATCAAGGCGATATCGATTTCAGCATTTTCCAGTTTTTCGGCAACGACTGGGTTGCTGTCTATTACGATATCCAGTTTGTCATTTATAAACGCTTGTTTATGCCGGTAATTCTGCAGGTAAGGCTGCAACAGATAAATGCCGATATTTGAACTGGCTCCAATTCTCATGGAGGGTTGATTCACAGCCAGCAAGGCTCTGTCTTGTAGTCGCAACATGCTCTGCGCATACGGCAAAAGACGAAGGGCATATTCAGTCGGCTGGCAACCGCTACGCACACGATGAATCAAGGATACGCAGAGCGTTTCTTCCAGCTTCTGAATATGCTGCGAGATAGTTGGTTGGGCTAATCCCAGCTGCTCGGCAGCTGCCTGAAAACTGCGCTGCTCAATCACCATGATCAAACTTTTCAGCCAGATCAGATTGAGCATGCTATTTCCTTTTGTGCGGGTAATTGGTTGGCCGGATCCAATGGAGGCTCGCCGTTCAAAACCCTGAGAATATTTTCAGCCGCACGTGTTTCAATGGCTAACCTGACCTTGCTCACCGCTGAACCGATATGTGCCGTGAACAAGGTGTTGGGATGTGTTAATAAATTGGGATTGATTTCCTTTGGCCTGTCGAGACGTGCCCAGTCTTCCATTTCAAAAACATCACTGGCATATCCGGCTAAATGGCCGCTATTAAGCTTATCTAAAATGGCACTTTCATCAACAATAGACCCACGGCAGGGATTCACCAAAAATGAACCGGGCCGCATCTGCTGTAAACGTTGTGTATTTAAAAGATGTTGCGTTTGCGAGTTTAATGGCAGTGCCATAATCACGATATCGGCCTGAGCAAGGGCGTCGTCCAAAGACAAAAATTCAAGTTTTAATGCTGCTTGTTGTTCTGCATCCAGAGGCTGAGTGTCGGTATAGACTAAGGTTGCACCCCAACCGCTCAGCCTTTGTGCAATGGCCTGACCAATTGCACCCATGCCGATAATCGCAATAGTGGATCCTTCAATTCCCATTCCGTAAAACTGTGGAAGCCAGCCCTTAAAGTTTCCAATACGTACATGTTGATCCGCCGCCCGTATATGCCGAATTAATCCGACCATTAGGCCGATGGTTAATTCAGCTGTGGGTACTGTTAATAGGTCTGGTACAAAGGTCAGCCAGACATTGTGTTCAGTGCAGGCATCGACATCAAAATTATCATAGCCCTTTAATGCCGCACCAATGACCTTCAGTTGCGGGCAAGACTCTAAAAAAATGGTATCTACCCGATCCGGCATGAATACCATCAAGGCTTCTGCATCCTTCGCCCGTTTCATTGTATCGTTGCGTGATAAGCTGAACGGGGTCTGATTCGTGATCAACTCACAATGCGGTGCTAATATGGCCAACACCTCTTCATGTACTTTATGCGTAATTACCAATTTTGGTTTCATCGTTATCTCCTACTTGAATTTTTTGCGTAACAGGCCGCTCAAGGCATCGACCAATGTGACCATCAGCAGAATCACTAGCAGGATAGCCAATACTTCCTGATATTGCATAATGCGTAGTGAACCCATAAGTTCAAAACCGATACCGCCAGCGCCTACCATGCCCATGATTGTCGAAGCTCTGAAGTTATATTCCCAGCGATAAATTGCGACATCGGCAAACTGCGGCATCACTTGGGGAAGAATTGCGTGATAGAGCACCTGCATCGGTGAGGCACCAGCGGCACGGGCGGCTTCCACCGGAGCGTCATCCACGTGCTCAATCGCTTCGGCAAAGAATTTACCTACCATGCCGATGGAATGCAGCGCTAAAGCCAGCACACCGGGTAAGGCACCGAAGCCGACGGCAGCCACAAAAATAATCCCCATAATCAGTTCCGGAACGGATCGAAGGGCATTTAGAACGATGCGCGCCAGCTGAAAGATCACACCATGAGGTGAGGTATTACGCGCTGCCAGAAATGCCATAGGCACAGAAAATATAACTGCAATTGCGGTACCGGCAATACTCATTGCTAGCGTATCCAGCAAGGGTGAAAACCAGTTTTGAAGGTTGGTAAAGTCCGGTGGGAAAGACTCGCCAGCCAACGTTCCTATTGCAGGCAAGCCATTTGCCAAAATTTCGAAGTTCAGTACATTCACATACCAGGCTGCCAGCAGAACGATGACCAATAAGGTCACCACCTGCAGGGTTTTACGTTTCCAGTTCTTGCTGTAACTTTGCAGCACATCTGTTTGTGTAATCAGGTAGGTATTCATAAATCATCCTTACATCTTGGAAAAATCAAGATTCAGTAATTTACCCATAACACGTATCACGTCATAATCAGCATCGGTAATCGGTGCAAATCCCTCTGCTTTGAAATTCTTCAATATCTCTTTGTCATCCAGGCTGACAAACGCATCTTTAATTTTCACTTTGAGATCCTTATTAAGGTTGGAGCGCATTGCCCAGGGATATTGTGGATAAGGTTTGCTATAGCCCAAAACTTTAACTTTTGCCGGGTCAATGAGTTTACGTTCCACCACATACTTAAAAATCACCTCAGAGAGCCCGCCTGCATCTGCATTACCATTGGCCACATTGACAGCCACAGCATCATGCGAGCCGACGAAGTGTTGTTCGTAATCGGTTTTCGCTTCGATGCCGCCTTCCTCTAAAAGAACCGTTTTCGGGATGAGATGACTGGACGTTGAGGCGCGATCGCCATAGGCCATTTTTTTACCTTTAATGTCGGCATAGGAATCAATGCCTGACTCTGTATTGGCGATCAAAATGGAACGGTATGTCGGTACACCGTCGATTATCATTGCCGCAAACGGTTCAATATCGCTTTTTGATTTGGCCATCACATAAGACAGCGGGCCGAAATAGGCCAGATCAATACGGCCAAAGCGCATCGCTTCAATCATGGATGAATAATCGGTTGTGACTATTAATTCCACCTTTTTGTTTAACTTGGCTTCCAGATAATTTTTTAAGGGTTCATTGCGCTTGATTAGTTCGGAAGCGTTTTCATCCGGCAGCAAGGCGACTTTGAGCATATCCGGATCGGCATCTGCTGCCATACAGGGGCTTATGGCTGTCACCAGCAAGGTGGTGGCTAAGAGTATTTGTTTAAACAGTTTCATTTTGCTATCTCCAGTTGTGTTGCCGTTTTAGTGGGTAAATGTTGATAAGAAGAATTGGATTGCGTATCGGCGGTTTGTTTATCTTTTCTTTTGGGGTTGGCCGATTGTTGATAAATCAACTTGAGCTGTTTGTCATCGAGCTCTTGCGGAGCGGCATCAAACACCACTTGGGCTTGAGCTAAACCAATGATGCGATCGGCAAAACGTTTGGCATATTCAAGCTGATGCAATGAGACGATAGAGGTAATGCCGTCTTCGGCACAGATTTGTTTCAATTGAGACAAAATTTTTTCGGATGTGGATGGATCCAGGCTGGCGACAGGTTCATCCGCCAGAATAATACTCGGCTGCTGAGCCAAAGCTCGGGCAATACCTACTCGTTGTTGCTGGCCACCTGATAATTGATCGACCCGCACCAGGGCTTTGTCAGCAAGGCCAACGCGATCCAGACAATGCAATGCCAATTCAAGATCGGTTTTGGGTGGCGGCAATAAACTACGCCAGAATGAATGATATCCCAGTCGCCCCATGAGTACATTCTGCAGGGCTGTGTGACGCAGAATCAGTTGATGGTGCTGAAACACCATCGCGGTTTTGCGTCGATGCCGGCGCAGTATGCCTTGATTATCCAGTATTCCGAATTCAGCAGAAATCACTTTACCCGAGGTAGGTTTCACCAAATGATTCAGTGACCTCAATAAGGATGATTTTCCCGCACCTGATAAACCTAGCAGCACTGTGAATTCACCACGTTGAAAGTTGATTGAGGTTGCACGTAATGCTTCAATTCCGCCGGGATAGATTATGCCAAGATCGTCTGTGGACAGAATTGGCTGAGGTGAGTGGCTTAACGTCATATCATTACCTTTCGCAATAATTGTCACCGCTGTATTGCGGTTCACAATCGAATACTAAGGTTTGAATATGACAGAGAAATGAAGCTTAGATGACTATTTTATTTCATAGCTTGACTGACTGGAGTGAAAAAGAACTCACGGGGACAGTACTCTATATGGGGGGTTGAGCACAAAACTAACATTTTAAGAATGCAGGAATATTAATGACTCTTTGTTGAAATCGATCATTTTTGGTTGCACTAAATACCACTGGCATCGAGCACAAAGCGCTACCTATTAAATCCTCAGAAAACAGCGAGCAAGAAGGTTGGAAGTTAGCTAGTTTTTTTTCGGTTCATAATGATCGCTTTGCTCTTGAAGTAAGCTGTTTTTGGGTCAGTCAAACATGAACGCTTTTGAAGCAAAGCCTTAATTTTCCAGCACCCTAATTCATGACGATTAGGCCACGCTCTATTTAACCTTCAACGGCAGTTCATGGCACTAGGATGCCCAGAAGTCGACCTTCGAAAGAAATCTGATCAGACTTTTTTGCTCTTGTGCCTGTGAAGTCCGCAAAGTTGCCGTTCAGATACATTGTTTAGATAAGGACAAAACAGCCAGTTTGAAGGTTGGGTCAATAGTGGCTTATGGTCGAAAGAGACCAATTCGGGGACGCTAAAGACCAATGATTATGAACATTAACCACCCATTTTAATTAAAACTGATGATTTAGAGTTAAGAGAAAACACAGCAGTAGATGGCTCCAACCAGAGTTGATATTGAGTGACTACTCTTACTAATATTTTTCACCTTATCAGATGTTGACATGAGCTCCTCAACCAGAAGTTCGATATTCTATTTGTGCTACCCACTTATTCATTACCTTGCGCAACCATTTCGTTCATAGCCTATGCGCGTTGCTCTAGTTAAAGTGCCTGTTTTTCCGTTTGATCAAAGGTATTACGATAAACGGCAAACGAATTATCAGCTTCAATTTCAACCTCTTTTGTCGAGCTGGCTACTCTCCAAAGCGCTGTTTCTAAATGGTTACTTAAAAATTTTTGTCCTAGATTAATCATTCATTCTTCCTGTATAAATGAACTCTCCAAAATAATTTTGATAGAGCGCTTTTCGCTTTAACATAGGGCCGTGAGATTCCATAGGAAAATGAAGCCAAAATAACGAATCCAAGCAACAACAAAACGATGAATGTATCGAGATTTATTGCTCCAACAAGACTTGATACAACAAAAGGTAAAAATGAACAAAGGCCTGCTAAGAATAGCTTAGTAAAGATTGGCCAATGCTTCGGAGATAACAAATTAAACGGACTTTTACCTAGGTTTATTTTCTCGTATGCTTCCTCAGTCCTATTGACCGCCTCACCATCAGGCTTGAAGCGAACACTCTACAGGCCGCACTCTTCTTGCCTCCCCTATAAGGCATAACGAAGGCATCAACCCAGTAATTATCACCGTTTTTACAACGATTCTTACAATACCCATCCAAGGCGGACCTTTGGCAGACGTGTCCCAAAGTTCTTTAAAGGTAATTTGGGGCATGTCAGGCTGTCGAACCAAATTATGTGCTTGTCCAAGTAATTCATCTTCTGGCACTCAAAAAATCATCATTAATATAGGTAATAACGCCTTTCTTTATTGTTGTAGAGAATATGCTAACATCATCTGAATATTTTAATTCTTTTCCTGTAGCTGGTAAGCTTTTACTCATTACGATGCCTTTTATACTTCAAAAATTTAAAACATTTTCTAATTTTTCTTCTACTAGCAGCATAGCTCTGCACGATTTTAGTCTTTATTATGGTAAATAAAAGTCATATCACAAGTTTGTTAAACGCTAGATACTAGAAGCTTAACAGAATGGAATTTACTTGATTTTCTACAATTCTTGGATTCAACTTCGAAGTGCATAACTTGAATAGGTAGAAGAAGAGGTCAGTCACCTGTAGGCTGATCATTTTTTCTCCGGCAAGAGATGAACGATGAATTCCTACAAGCAACTGACCTATGAACA
>Ga0208032_1000824_pt1 | contig 14776 bp, 9 predicted proteins | sample MalvirAntarct_66_FD_184254 | JGI IMG/M metagenome (GOLD analysis project Ga0208032, IMG submission 184254) | Marine viral communities from the Global Malaspina Expedition - Malaspina viral metaG Antarct_66 (SPAdes) (version 2) | ecosystem: Environmental > Aquatic > Marine > Oceanic | place: West... | reverse complement strand
GGAACGAGGTGAGTAGAAGATACGTGGACGATGAACCTGAGTTCTACTACCCTGAGTACTGGAGAGGGAGGCCCACTGATAAGAAGCAGGGTAGTTCTGAAGAGGAGATTGATATTAATCCTCCCGGTGCCTCTGGACCTGCCATGGTAGATGACTATCACCATGCCGTGAAAAAATGTTTGTGGACCTATAAGCATTTACTAAGGAGGGGAGTGGCCCCTGAGATGGCACGCATGGTACTACCTCAGAGCATGTTCACTGAGTGGTACTGGACAGGTAGTCTTATTGCCTTCAGTAGGGTGTGTTCTCTTAGGATTAAGGAAGATGTACAGAAGGAGACCCGAGACATTGCACAGATGATAGACGTAGAGTGTGAGAAACTTTTCCCTGTGTCTTGGGTTCAGTTAGCTAAAGATGCTTGACTTTCCTTTGGTAGTTCTTGGTGGTTACTTATTCGTTGTTATAAGTATACTAGCAACAATTGCTTACTTGGAGAAGAAAAGTAAATAACTTCAGCTTCCGTAGCTCAATTGGATAGAGCAACAGACTTCTAATCTGTAGGTTGCAGGTTCGAGTCCTGCCGGGAGCGCCATTTCAACACTAGGGTACCTAGGAAGCTCACTGGTTAGTTTTAGTATATTCTTGGTGGGTAGGTGGGGGAGGTATCCTCTACCCCTACTCAGTGAGCTTCCTAGAGAGTAAAATTTTAGAAGGCTCCTGAAAAAGCAGAGTTAGTTACAAATCTCAGCCCATGTTTCGTTGTGAAGTAGGATACTTCTAGCTGTGCCTGTGGTGAGTGTGTCTTTCTCTTCCAGAAGTATAGGCTGCACCCAGCTGCAGTTATTTTTGCTTGCTCCAACGCTTACGCAACTGCTTATGGACAGCGTCATCAGTAGAACGATCAACACTTCTTTTAACTTCATTACTCTTCTCCACCATCTCTGATTCATTCTCTAGGATATCTACTTGGGCAGACTTCTTCCCTGCTCTATAAGCAAAGAGCATAGGCAGGAGCTTACCTAGAAATCCTATTACATTTCCTATGATAGAAAGCATTTGCGCTTAAACATTGAAGCTCTCCCCGCACCCGCAGCTACTGTTAGCAGTTGGGTTTATGATCTTTAGAAAGTTTCCGCCTAGCTCTGTCACGTAGTCTATTGTTGATCCTATGACGTACATCTCAGCCAGTGGATCAAGAACTAGTACATCGTCAATAGGGTCAGACCACTTTACATCTGGCCAGTTTTTAGAGAAGTCCCAGATGTACTGGAACCCAGAACAACCACCGCTCTGTACACCCAGGGTTACATAGTCTCCATCACTGACTGAAGCTAGGTAATCCTTTGCTGACTGGGTCAGGGTGATCACTTCTTAACTTCGTCTACCTTGCCCTTAACCATTTCTACTTCTATCTTCTCAGATACAACTACGCCACTCTCCTTGGTCTTACCAAAGGTAAGCGAAGCCCACTCAACTACCTTGTATACCTTACCCAGTATAGTGGAAGGGTCAGGCGTCTTGGTACCTGCCACGATTAAACTGGCAAGAACTACAACAGCCATCACTGCTTCAATGATCTCAGCTTGGCTACTCAAAAGATTTTCAATCATCCTCTGTTACCTCCTCTGTAAACTCGTCTGCTCCAGACAGTATCTGGTATTTAATATATTCTAGTACAAATACTAGAGATGTTGACCTTATATTACCTGCCATGACATCCTCTACCAACTCACCGTTTTTAAACAGGAGTGTAAGAGCACCATCTACTTCTCCATTATCTAATCTTTTCTGGATTAGCTTAACACATTTGTCCATATGTTGCAACGCTTCCTCTTTCCCTTCTTCGTTAAGCGTGCCATCAGTGTTTAGCATTGTAGAATTTGTAAACTTAACTACATCACCCATTCAGCGTATCCTTTCATTTCAATTGGTTTCTCTATCTCCCAGAGTTTTTCTCCCATTCCCTTACCTTTGAACTGTAGGATAAGGTCCATCTCGTTAGCAGTCTTGAACAGCTTCTCTAGGTCTTGCCCACCTGCCAGTAACTCTCCTGTGGTCCAGTAGCTCCCGTCTCCCACAGATACATTAAGAAACTTAGGTCTTCCGTCTTCGTCCACTGACTTCTGTATCTCTTCACTAGGTTCTTCTCCCAGGCTCATGTCAAATCCATATAGGTGAAACTCCCTGAAGCCCAGGGTGTGTCCAATACCAATGGTCCTGAGACCTGCATTGGTACCTCCGGTGATCATCAGTGCATCTTCTCCTGTGCCTTCTATGCCACCCTTCACTGCCTCTGAGAAGGCGTGCCATCCTATTAGGCTTGCTTTCTTTTCCTTGAGCAAGTCAACCACAGAGGGATCAGTCATTGAAGCCACCAGGAAATGCGTCTTAGGGTTAACAGAATCAAACAGAGTGCTCCTGACTACGCCGTGAGTAGACACCCCTTCAATAGGTCTAGGGTCCAGAAGGGTACACGCCCAGGGGATTAGTTTATTTTCCATAAGAAGGGGCAGCGCATGTTTTACACAGACAATCTTTACAACCTTACCCCCTTCCTCTAACATCTCTTTGTCTTCTTTGATCTTCTTAACATCTAGCGAGGGACCAGCTGAGACAACAAAGATAACTTCGTTATTAATTCTGCACCGCGCATTGATCCACTTATCAATCTTTGGAAGGTTGGCCTTGATGTTATTTTGAATATCATCAGAGGGTACACAGTCCTTGGGGTGTACAATGATAGGAACTCTGGCCCTATACTTGGGCAAAGACAGGTCCACCACCACGCCTAGGTGAGTGATCCCTCCTCCCAGGACAGGATCATTAGAGGGAATGACATAGACATAGGCATCCGTTCTCTTCTTGATGCTCTTTGTCCACAGTTTATTAACACCTCTGTGTTCCTCCGCTGGTTCTCTATCGTTCTCATCCTTGGAGAAGTAGTCGTCCAGCACCACTATCTTGTTATGCTTCAGCTGCTTATAGTCGTGTGACACAGTGGCGTAAGAGTGACCACCGTCAATGAATACAAGGTCAGCCTTGGGTTTACCCTTTAGAGTTTCGTTGGTGTTACCCTCAATCAGTTTAAACTCAAAGGTCTTACCTTCTTCAGCCTTCTCCATGGCATACTCTGTTAGTCTTTCAATAACAACTTCAGTTGTATTAGTTGCCTTGGAGTTAAACTCTTTCTTGTTAAGCTCTGGAGAGGTGGTGCCAAACAGATCATACCCTGTGTAGGTAACCTTATCAGTGTGCTCAAAGGCAGCCTCTGCCATTTGAATAGCCCTACCTCCGTTGTATGTACCTGTCTCTATAAAGCTCTCACACTTATAGAAGGTGATCATCTCTGATATTTGTTTGTATCTCTTGGCAGCTTCCAGACTTACATCTGAAGAGGTGCCAAACTTTTGATTACCTTTGAAGTGTTGCATCTTTGTAGAGAGGACAGAGGTTGCAAAGGCATTAAGATCAGGCACAGTGGGCGTAAGATTAAGAGCCTTCAGCCCATGGTACTGGTGTAGCTTCAGTAGCCTGTCAAAGATAAAACCATCGTGCCATTCTCTATAGGCAGTTACTTCTCTGTTGTCGTATGTGTCTCTAAAGTCAGATAGGAAATCTCTGGCAGGACGGTTCTTAATATTGAAAGCAATGAAAGAAGTTTCACTATAGTCCACCGCAGTTCTACCCAGGTGAACAATGTCATACTTATTATCACAGATGCTATCAAGAAACTCCTGATCAACTCCTGCAAAGGTAGCGGTGTCAGCGTCTAACCAGATAAGCCAGTCTTTATTCTGTATCAGGTGAGGATCAGATGCTGTCTCTGTCAGGGCATAGATTTTGTGACACCACTTGATAGAATCCAAGCGCCAGTTGTATTGTATCTTCCCACCTTCGGTACCATTGTGTACCTTCATGCCTTCTCTATAGTCTAGCATGTCCTGAATGTTATTAAGATTAGAATACTTAATACCCTTGGTAGGAATTCCTAGCTCCTCTGTCCTGAGAAAGAAAGCCCCATCGTCAAAGTCATGGAACCATGCGTGTAACTGGATGTCCTTATCCCAGTGCTTGTCAAAACTATTGAGCATGTTACGTCCATAGACTTCTAACCCATCAGGATTAAAAGAAGTTACAATATCGTATGTATTACTCATTATCTAAAGTATCTCCACTATTTTTCTGAAACTGCTCTGATTAAATTCGTAGTGATCAAGCTCTTGCTCCCACTCTTCAGCAAATTCACTGTGTTGGTAGCCGTCAAACCAAGGACCCCCAAGACTAAAATGCACAGCGTTGATATTATTAACCCCGTGGCTAACACCGGGAATAAAATTCCAGCTATCAGGAATGCTCCCAATTTGTTCATCGCTGTCAAGCCAGCAGAAGTTGTGTAAGTTTGTACCTGTTTCACTGTTTACCATTACCTCATCTAGTCTAGCATTAGCTGGGTGGTCAAGGTTGTAGAGGACAAAGGAGGACCACAGCTTCTTGTTGTAGTTCTGTTGTAACATCCCATCCATCTTGATGGTTTCTTCAGGATTGTAATTATGCTTAACGCACATAACCGCATAGTCATCATCACAATATTCAAAGACCTCGCACACATCAGAGAGAAAAAGAAAGTCAGAGTCGCAGAAGAGCACCCAGCCAGTGAGATTGTTTCTTCTGGCAAGTTCAGGTACTAAAAATCTTGAATGAGAAAATTCTGTGGAGAAAGGTCTACCGTCTACATCGTCCCAGTACTGGCCCTCTTCATCTATCTGCCAAGCACGGTAGAACATCTTGGCATGTCTAAGGGTCCTATGATAGATAGGTGTAACCTCCACCGGGAGAGAGGACCTACGAGTTATTGAATGAGAGCACACCTTAAAAGGTATATGTTCTCTTGAGTCATAACCCACAAACACATGGTGTGCTTTATCTCTTAATCTTTCCATCATAAGATGAGATTAACATTGATGTATTAGCTATAAAAGGAAAAGTTATTTATGGTATATAAGGTTGGAAACCTTCACGAATCATTTTTAGTTTCTGAGGATAAGGCGCTATTAAATAATTATCCATCATCGCTGTATGTCTAGCAAGCTTCCTACCAAGTTTAGGTCTACCCTGTGCCTGTGCTGCTGCATTCTTAGCCCAACTTTTAAACGTCTTAGTGCCAGTGTTAAGCATCAGTGAAGGATCAGGAGCATCTAGATTATACTCTTCCATCTGTTTCATATATTTAGCTACTTCTTTATAAGCTTCTTTTGAGCGTTGTAGCAGAATAGGAGCAGGAGCTTTACGCGCAACAGACTGATCATACAACATACTAAACCTATAGGCATCTGTTAGATTACTTTTAATTTTATTACCAAAAGCAGCTTGTAACTCAGTTGTTCTTGTGTTTCTTCTTCTGATATTAAACTCATACAACATTTGTTGTGATACGTCTTCAGGTTGAAAACCTATTATCTGTGGTATAACTTGCTTTGCGCTAATCTCATCGGCAAGCATAACTCTATTCTGTCTACTTGTTTTAATCTGTCCTGTCGCACCCATCTTTGTAGCTTTCATAACATTGTACATAGCTGTAGGCATCATATTTGCAAGCGCCATAAAGTAGTTATCATTATGTATAGCTTGGATTGCAGCGGCTGCACTACCAAATATCATTGAACCAGCAGGGCCAATTGTTTTTGAGAAGTCACCACTAAACATATCAGGTTGAAGTAGTCTACCAGCACCTGTTCTACTAGTAAGGGAAATGTTTGCCAGCTGTGGTACCACACCTCTGGTAAAGTAGCTTGGATTTTCCATACCCATTTGAAAAAGTGCCTTGTCGAGTTCGGCTTTAATCATTGGATCAGTTTTATATAACCCCTTATAAACAAGCTCACCAAGATCAACTGCATTCTCTGCCAGAGGTAGTGACCAGAAGCCACCTGTCATCATCATAAACGCTGCCATGTAAGCCAGAGCCGCTGCTCTTTCTTTAGGATTCTTTACAACTCCTCCCTCTCTAAACACAAGACTATCTATCATTTGTAAGTATCTAACAGGGAACTGCATGAACTGGAAGATAACACTGGGTATAGCACCGCGCATAAACTCAGGCCTATTATCAGCACCCATCAGGAACTGAGTTTTATCTACAGAAAAAGCAGCAAACTTTCTAGCGTCACTAGAGCCTATATAGTCTGGCATTGCTCTCATAGCTTTATAATCAGCATTAGTCTCTAATTTCTTTTCAAGCTTTGCAAGAGAATCCGTACCCTTTTTAGCTGCTTTGGTATAAGTTCTATGAGCAGCTATATACGTGGTCATTCTATTTAGAAGCTCAACATAACTAAAGATAGAAGATGAAATGTTTTCTGCATTCCTTATCGCACTTTTACCAGCTTGAAACTGACCATAGTTTATAAGCCCAGCTTGTTCAGCAGTTACTTGTGCCATTAATCTACTGTTCTGTAGATCAATCTTCATGTCATCCCATAGTTGTCTAGCCTCGTTACTTTTACCTAGCGGGTAGTCTAGTTTTAATAACTCATTCACTGAGCCTGTGCCAGTTCTCTTTAAACCTTTAAGTAAGCCAGCAATTTTACCAGCGTCTTTCATTGCTCTCATGACTTCTAATTGAGCACTGGTAGCTGGACTAAATCTGACAAGCCAAGGAATAGTAGCCATAGGTATCTGGGTTAGATTGACTATAGCAGAGGACGGATTTAATCCTAAGAAGTAATGAAAGGATAATCGTTTTAGATTAAGTACATCACGGTAACCATCGTTCATATAGTCATCTAATCTTTTTGCATATGCAGCAAGTTTAGGAAAAGCTTTAGTTTTACCGTCTGGCCCTTCCGGTGGGAATTCTAGTTGATCAATGGCTGCAGTTTTTAAAGCTCTTGTCTCTTCATTTGCAACGTACCCTGCTACCTTACCCATATAAATATTAATGGTATCGTTCATCTGCTCAACAGCGTTATCTTCACGTATCCACCCTGGTATGTTCAGACGCTGTATAAAATTATCTGGGTCTACTGTAGAACCTTTTGTAGTGAGCAAAGTATTTCTAGCCTTGTCTAAGAAATCTGCCACTGCCTTGTTCTGTTCCTTAGTTAAGCTTTCCATCTGTACATCTGCTATTCTACTGAGCATCTCACCTATATTATCAGTGTTAACATTCTCTGTATACTGCTTAAAGGATGTATCAAAATTTTTAGGTCTTTGAATAGTATATTTTTTATCACCGTACTGTATTTTAAGACGCGCATTTATTTCTTTATACTTTTTTGTATTCTCTATAGAATTAAAATCTACAGTTAGTAGGTTCTTTCTAAACGCTTGTGGCTTATGAGTTTCTACCCAGACATTTTGTTTGTTAATGTTTCCGTTTGAGTCAGTTACTTGTTCTGTAACTATAAAAGCTACACTACCATATCGTTGGTGTGCAAAGTAAAATGGGTTAGCCTCGTAGACAGCCAGAGTATTTTTATAGTTACCAATGAATTGAATTAGTTTAGCAGGATCAGTCTCAGTTCTAAAGATACTTTTAGGATCATCAGTATTGATCAGTGGAGAGTCTTTGATAGCTTGAAGAGCAGCTTCCTGATTCTCTGTAGATATTGTTATAGAACCGTCGCCTGTTTGATTTGTATATTCTTTTAGTTCAGCGATAAGATCGTTCAAGTTAGTAACTGTGGTGTCAGGCCCAAAGTAAAAGTTAGAATTAAAAGCAGTCATAATATCTGCCTTGGTCTTACCAAAAGATTCTCGAATAGCCAGGAGAGCATCAAGCTGATCTTGATCTAGAAAGATTTCGTCTCCTCCTGTTGTATCAGTAGGTCCTTTTGTAAGAGTAGTCTTTACATTTTCCCCGCCTTCGTTTACCAGAATGTACTGGTCTGGATTAGCAGGGTCTCTCATTTTACTAGGGTCAAGTTTTCCATTAGTAGCATATTTAGGTAGTGCATCTTTACCCATCTGATCTAGAAGCTCTAGTGCTTGCATCACACCAAGTTGACTCTGGGTAGACTTGAGTTTCTTCAGAGGATCAGCCATTGGCATCATATAGTCTGTAAGTTTTAAGGACGTGATCTGTCTTTGTAAATTCACAGCGTTCCAGAAAGGTGCAAAGGCTGGGTATCTCTCTGCCATAACATCAGGAAAGTTCCACCATCTGGCAAAACCATTCAAGTCTTTGACTGTCATTGCCCCGTATTCGTTGTACTCACCTTCTTTAAGAACTCTACCGGCAAGCGTGGGAGTGACAGGACCACCTGACTGGGCCAGTTGATTACCTGTTTGTTGTATTCCTTGCTCTTCTGTAATAGAACCTGTAGCAGGTGGTGCCATACTATCTGGATCACTAACAGCATGGTCTTCTTCAGTCGCTTCTCTGACTAACCTATCTATTCTTTTATCTACAGCTGCTGTAATTTTGTTTTCTGGAACTCCAAGAGCAACAGCTTCAGCTTTTAAAAGGTCTACAAATATTTCATCTTGTTTAAGGTCTGTGCTTGTACTTGATCTGGCGCGTTCTAACTCTTCTCGAAGCGGAGACTTTTGAATAAAGTCATTCTCTGGCTTTTGTTCTGTGTCCAAACCTGTCATAGTTAATTGAACAGGTGCAGTAGGAGCAGTGGTAGACGGTACATCTTCATTTCTTGTACGCATGTCAGCACGTTGTTCTGAAGAAGCAAAGTCAGATAGAAGCGTTTCTTCATCTACAACTACACCTGATTCGCTCTTCATATCTACTACGGAGGCTGAACCTAATTCGCTTACATTCTGTGGAAGAGGTTGGTTAGCATTTAAAACCTCACGTAGCTTTGCTTTTTGACTAGAGGTGATGCTAGGATATTTATCCTCTACCTGAGTTTCAAAGTTAGTAAGAGCTTCTTGAAAGGGAACATTGTTACTTTCTCTACCTACAGTACTACTGTCAGATAAAACTTGATTGAAGGTATCTAAAACTAAATCGTAAGATTGTCTAATGCTTGAATCTGTATCACTCTCTTGGCCAAGAAGAACCTCAGTTTTTACTGCTTCAAGTTCTTCAAAAGTAATAGGAGCTTCTCCAGCTGGTACAGGTATAACTACACCTTCAGTGGTACCTATAAAATCTGGAGAAGTAGCTGGTCTAGTAGGCGCAGTTTCTTGCACAGGAGCAGTGCCTAAGTCTGTATCTTCAGGAAATAGTTCTTGAGCAGTTTGCACTGCTTCTGTACTAACTTCTTCTGCCTCTCTATCCATCTGTCTCTGAGAAGGAAAGGTTGTACTGGCAGGTGCTTCGTTCAGTTCTTTGATAATTTTATTCTGTTCATTACCAGTCATAGAACCAAACTGTTCAATCTGTTCGTCAGTGTACCCTTTATTTACCAGCGCATTTCTAAGCTTTCTAGTTCTACCTGCTCTGGCACCTAGGGCCACCTCTGGAAGTGTGGTTGGTATTTCTGCCACAGCTTCTAGTAGTATCTCTCCAGGCTTATACTCACCTGTCAGAGCCTGTGCAGTGGCCTCACCACCACCTCCACCTAGAGCCTGTGCTCCAGCTTCTGCCCCACCTGCACCTAGTCTTCTACCCAGTGATGCCTCTGCTGTTGCTTTGGCAAGAGGAGCGCCCTTGATCAGAGTTGTTAGCTTACCTGCAAAACCTATTGTGGCAGCGTCAAAGGCACCTATGGCTATGCCTCTCTTAGCAGCGTCTTCTCTGATAGAGTCTAGCGTTGTCTCATCGTTAAGAGCAGCAAGCACCTGTTCATCATCACTAACATCTACACCGTTCTCTGCGAAAGATTGAAGGAAGGATGAGCCATACTCTGTGGTGCCAGAACCTAGACCACCTGCCAGAGCAGTGGCAACAATACCAGGAACACCTGAACCACCTGTAAGAATACCAACAGCTGCTGTGCCTACAAGTGCAGGGGCAAACAGACCAAGAGATTCACCTATGATGGGAAGAACAGCGCCGGGATTATCTGCAAATGTAGAGATGGCATCAGAGAAAGTTTCTGCCTTGGCTAAATTCTGTAGTGTGTCTCTGTCTCTATAGTACTCTAACTCACCTTCTCTGACTTGTCCACCTGTCATAGGGTCTACAACAATATCACCACTGGCAAAGTCTTCTCTCCTTGCCTGTTCTCTGGAGTATTCTTTATACCGCTCCATCTTGGCGATATCTTCTGAAGCAGTCTCTTTATCTAATAGACCAAGTTCTGTACCTAGTGTAGCACCTACTTGTCTGGCACCATAGAGACCACGTTCAATAGACTCTGTGGGTACAAAATCCATGGTGACAGGGCCAAACCCTGGTTCAGCTAGTCCTTCTGCATACTGCATTTCAGGACCATACTTTTCTAGATACTCAGAAATATATTCAGGTGCAGCGTCGTCCTGAAATTCAACTGTAGCTACAAAAGTATTATCTTCTGTGTAGTAATCTATTTCTTTCATTTATTATTCACCTACTTCTATCTTCTTAGGTGCTATGCCTTGTCCTGCTGTATATCTAACCTTACCACCACCTGTAGGTGTAGGAGCAGTAGAACCAAAACGCTGGGTCAACTGTTCTTGTGATAAAAGATCATCACCAACTTTTACAGAGTTTCCAAGACGCCTAATAAAGCTAGGGCGTAAAGCATTTAAGTTAGTATTAACCAATGTAGAAACTTGTCCACTGGTTGGCTTAAAGGTTGGAGTCAAAACTTGCATAGATGCTAGGGTATTTTGTGCGTTTTTTAGAGCAGTAGCTTCTACTTTACCCCATTCTTTTTGAGCGTCGTTAAGACTCATAAAACCTTGTTGGTCTTTCTCTAATGTGTAAGTATCTATTGCCATTTTAGTACGTTTATAACTTCTATCAACAAAAGAGTTTTTCAGTTCCATATCTAATTTAGATTCTGTGATTCTATTTGCATCAGCGGCTAACTTTAATCGTGCTGTCTTTTCATACAAATCAATATCATCACCTCTTAATTCTCTTTGCATCTTGAGGCGTGCTGCCCTATCTTGATAATCTGCTCTCTTCTGAGTATTTCTTTCTGTTCTTAATTCTTTTTTAATTTTTCTCTCTTCTTTACCAATAGCAGTAAGTTCTTTCAGAGCAGGTTTAGCAGCTTCGCCTATACTCTGTACCAGTGTTTTACCACCACCAGAGGCCATAATACCTGCACCAAAGTTTGCCAGAGCTAACCATTTACTAGAAGCAAAGTCTGGCTCTTCACCCTTCTCGTAGGTAGGTGCAGGTCCCAGAGCAGCTTGTACTTCTTTTGAGTAATCTTTATCATTAAACTCTGCTAGCTTAGCGTTGTAATCTATCTGAGGTGCGGCAGGAGGTGCAGCAGGGTCAGGTGCAGCAGGAGCAAGTGCAGCAGGAGCAAGTGCAGTAGGTTCAGTAGATTGACGTTTAATAGGCGCATTATTAATTGTATTAGCAGTGTCAGTCAGATCACCAGATTGTATAGGGTCTATAGACATAGAAGAATCGTTTCGTGCTGCTAACTCTTCTGGAGTTTTTAATCCAGAGAACTCATCACCACCTCCACTTTGTTGTTCAGATAACAACTGTCTAGCTTTTAACGCTTCACTTCTTTGAAAGTCTTCTACCTTTTGTTCTTCTACAGCCAAAGGATTAACTGCTGTAGGACTTAAAAAACTCTGACTTAAACTATTTTCAGCCATTCGTTGTCTCACAGCAGGATCACTCAGGTCTATTTGCTGTCCTGATACATCGTCAAACCCAATGCTTCGTAAAGGTTTGCTTTGCCTAAAAAGAGGATCAGGATAAACTGGTCCTTTCATACTCATCTCATTTTCTCTGGCACGTCTTTCATATATACCCATGCTATCATCTTTAGGTGCTAGTATATTAGGAAGTGTTGGAGGAGCTGATGTAAATTGATCAGTTAGAGGACCAATATCAGGACTAGTTACTATCTCTTCTGCCATCATTTCTTGTGGTCCACCAACTTGCTGCACCATTCCTCTGGGAAGAAGGTCGTAACTACCAGGCAGTACAGAGGACTCACCTCTAGGAGCAGTAGCAGGACTTGCAGGAGCAGCAGACATTAGAGACGCCATAGGAGGAGGTTGATCAGTAGGTAAAGGCGTAGGTGCACTAGAGACAGAACCATCAAGAAGTGCGCCAGCATCTACTCCTGTTACAGCTTTATCTAAACCACCCAATACCTTTTGAAAAGCACTAAGATCATTCTCTGGTCTAAGACCTCTAGGTGTAGGCGTAGCAGCCATAGGTATGGCAGGCGTGTCTCTTGAGGCAGCTTCAATAGCACTTGTAGCAGTTTCACCAGTAACTGGAGCAGAAGGTGGTGGGAGTAAGTTTTCAGCCCTTATAGCAGCTGCTCCTTGTCTTATAAAACCTTCCTGGTTAGGAAATCTTTTTAAAGCTTCTTCTAAGATAGCTTTTTGCTCACTAGCAGGTTTACCTATGGCAGATTGTAAAAGAGTTTCAAGTTCGCTTTTTTGATCCCCGTCTGCATAAGCAGTCTTTCCCATTCTAACTCTGTTAGAGGGAAGTTTCTCCTGCATCATCTGACCTAGGCCACCCCCACCTGCCAGTTTAATATACCCACCGTTCTGCATTCTTATAGGCATACGACTCACTGATCCACCTGCCTGACCAAAGGCACCAGCTGCACCTGCAAGACCAGCCAGTCCTGTACCAAGACCCAGTAGTTGAGTAGACAGCGGCTGTGCAGGACTAAAGCTTTGCCTAGAAACATTCTGAGTAGCAGGGAGAGGAAACCCTCTGAGGATAGAGGAGAAGTCTTGTAGTGTTGACATGGGAAAGCCATACTCTTCTCTGGCCTGTTGCGTGGCAATGTCTAATGCTCTTTGACTTTGCTGTTGTCTGGCAGCACCTATACCTGACAGAGCACCAAACTCTTTAAACTGTTGTGCAGGTATAGCAGCACCTAGTGAACCTAGTTGAGCAGCAGAGGCAGATTCTCTGCCAAACTGATTCTGTAACTGGCTCTGTGCATTCTGGTAAGAAGCTGCAAGACCTTGCGCTTCTATATCACCCAGTTGCTGGTTCAAGTTTCTCTGTCTCTCTGCCTCTAGTATAGCTGCTCTGGAACCACCAAAGGCTCCTGCCTGAGAAGCTTGAGCAGCTAGTTGTTGTTCTTGTACATCGCCAACTCTCTGTGCCTCACGCTTCTGAATATCAGTTACGTTTCTGAGGAAGGGGTTCATCAGCGCAGCTATCTCTGCAGGATCAGTGGCGGCTCTACCAGACTGTCTGGCAAGTGTAGTGGCTTCGTCAAAGAGAGGTTGAGACTGACCCACTACATTTTCTATACCTTGAAAGGAAGCCTCTTGCTCTGGTGTAAACGATGCCAGCTGTTGTGTTAGTTCTGGTTGGAACCCTTCTTCCTGTCGCTGCTCTTGAACAGCTTGAGTCTTCTCAAAGATATCACTGATAAAAGGTCTTAGCTCTGTGGGAAACTCAGAGGTAGTGGTCTGTGAAACAGAAGAGGGCTGTGGTGGAGGAGCGGAACCACCGCCTTTACCGTAACAGACATTAAGATATTTCATGCACAGAAGTTCTTCCTCTGTCCAGCTATCTAACCCATCATTCCATATCATTTTTCTGTTCATGTCAGTGGTCTCTCTATAATTGTAAATCTTTTAATCCATCCTAGTTTCTTTACTTTACGCTCCCAACCTGCTCTGCCGCAAGCCTCTACAAAATCACACTCAAGAACTTTGGCAAAGTCTACAAACTTCTGGTCTATCTGTGGCATCCACTCTGAGAAGTCATCACCGGATAGAAAGACAACAGAGAGAACTTTCTTTCTAGGATACTTTACTACCTCTGTGGTAGCCGCTCCTATGTATTTTGCTTCACCGTCTTCATCCTCTGTGTAAACTACCCAGAGATGAAACTTACCTGTTAAACATTCGTGAAGTACATCTATCTCTTCGTACCTCCCGTATGTATAATCAGTTGCTTTCTTTATATGTCTTGAGATTTCTCCCCAAATACTTCTAATCTCATTAATAGGTACAAGTGAAATATTAATCATATTATCCTATACTGCTTAGACCTCTACTAGTTTCTGGTGGCTGTTCACCCCTACCGTATTTTTGCACTCTAAAGTCATTTATGAAAGAATCAATTTTTCCAGCACCTGCATCAGAAGAACCGTTACCCATCATAGATACAATATCAGCAGGGAGAACATACTCATCTCTGGATAGAATAGCAGGTTGTTGTCCTTCTATAGAGAAGGGTATAGAGTCTGACATGCCATCACCAGCACCCATAACTCTTCCTTCAAAATAAGGAGTAGGTACCCCGCCCATGGCAAAGGCTGATACTAACCCACCCATCTGAGCTTCCACTGGTTGTCCTGCAAGAACCTGTTGCATCACAGCTATATTCTGCATCTCTTCTAATTCACCTATGGTAGGAGCAGGACTTGCTTCAACAGGAACCTCTGCTGATCTAACAGCAGCAGGTGCAGGAGCTTGGGCCTCAGAAGAACCACCTAGTAAATTGTCTAAACCTAAAGGAAGCTTTCCACCACTCAAGGCAAAAGCAGGACTAAAAAAAGATAAAAGACCTTCTATGCCATCTTTTTTAATAGTACGTGCAACATTAAAAGCAGGACTTGCAAAACTTAACGCATCTTTTAAACCACCACCACTTGCCATTCCTACGATACCTCCTCTTTTGAATCCTGGTAATCCTAAAATTTTATCTAATGAGTCACCACCTCCGTCATCAAAAGCAGCGCCAAAATCGCTTGGAGAACCTGAAGATGTGGAC
>Ga0208032_1000818_pt1 | contig 14860 bp, 10 predicted proteins | sample MalvirAntarct_66_FD_184254 | JGI IMG/M metagenome (GOLD analysis project Ga0208032, IMG submission 184254) | Marine viral communities from the Global Malaspina Expedition - Malaspina viral metaG Antarct_66 (SPAdes) (version 2) | ecosystem: Environmental > Aquatic > Marine > Oceanic | place: West... | reverse complement strand
CTATAAAAAGGTATTCGGACAATGTGGCAAATATTTACTCGCTTTTTAGCATTAGGTCTAATCAGTTTTGGCGGCCCTGCAGCGCATATAGGCTACTTCAGAAAAGTCTTTGTTGACGATCAGCAATGGTTAGACAGTAAACAGTACTCTAGCTTTGTTGCCCTAAGTCAGTTTATGCCGGGGCCAGGTTCCAGTCAGGTTGGTTTTGCAATTGGTTATCATCGTGGTGGTCTATTAGGTGGTCTTGCTGCCTTTTTAGGTTTTACCTTACCGTCTTTTTTATTGATGTTTTTATTTGCCGTTACCAGTGCACAATGGCTCGAGTTGACTGCTGTTGCGGGTGCCATCCATGGTTTAAAACTACTCGCTGTCGTGGTTGTTGCTGAAGCAACTTTGTCAATGTTCACCCAATTCTGTCAACGAAAAACCGCTAAAATACTTATGGCAGCAACAGCTGTTGCCATCATTTTAATGCCGTCATTATTAATGCAAATTGGGGTGTTAATTGTGGCAGCGATTGTTGGAGTCATGTTGATGACTCGAGGCGACAGTATTACGCCAGACAACCCTCCGATAGAGCTTAATTATGTTTGGTTAGGGCTATTTATTACAGTAATAGTGGCATCTTTATATTTTATTAATCAACCAGATAGCCTAGGACAAATTTTTGCACAATTCTTCCAAGTCGGTAGTTTAGTCTTTGGTGGCGGACATGTGGTTTTACCCTTACTTGAAACCAGTGTTGGCGAATACATTACTGCCGATCGTTTTCTCAGCGGTTATGCGCTTGCACAAGCCATCCCAGGGCCCATGTTTACTCTAGCTACTTTTTTAGGCGCTGATTTATGGTTAGAGTCACCTATTTTAGGGGCGATAGTCGCCACGCTGGCAATTTTTCTTCCTGGATTTTTACTGATGCTGGTGGGGTTAAAAAGCTGGCATAGCATTAGCCAACGTCCTGCAATTGCGGGTGCGTTAGCAGGTGTCAATGCTGCCGTTGTGGGATTATTGCTGGCAGCACTTTATCAGCCAGTATTCACAAGTGCGGTCATCATGCCGCAGGACATGGCATTAGTGATTATTGGTTTTAGTGTATTAAAAGTCTTTAAGCCAAGCCTTGTATGGTTAGTCATAGGATTTGCAACAATGGGTAGTGGGTTGTCTATGTTGTAAAACGGTTATTATATTGTACGTTTTGCGATAGGCCGCACTTTATTGAGTAGTCATAGTTTGTTAATGTAACCATTTATAATAAATAGACTATTATATTTGTAGACTATTATCTTAAAAGACCTTCAAAAGGCTACCACTATGCTTAGATCTTCATTACGCAATAAACTCTTGGGGTTATCGTTAATTCCGCTAACGTTGATCCTCACAGTATTACTGAGCATTTTTTATGTTAACGAAGGTGCATCGCTGAAAAGAGATATTGATAATTTTCGCAGTGAATTAATTTCAGAACGCAAAAATCAACTTAAAGAATCCGTTCAGATTGCCCAGGGAGTCGTTGAATATGAACTCTCTTTGGGTGATAAAGGTAATGTTAATGCGGCATTACGAGACTTACGTTTTGGCACAGCAGGGTATTTTTTTATCTATGATGATGCGGGGATGAATATTTTTCATCCGACTATGCCTGAACTTGAAGGCCAAAACAAAATTGACATGGCCGATCCCAATGGCACTAAAATTATTGTTGGGCTATTAGATGCCGCTAAATCCGGGAGCGGTAATTTTTCTTATTATTACAAAAAGCCTGGTAGAGAACAGTTAGTTGAAAAACTCGGTTTCGCGGTAATGGTCCCCAATACCCATTGGATGTTAGGCTCTGGCGCTTACATTGATGATATTGAAGAGTCTATTGCGGCTTATGAAACCTATAAAACTGAAGAGATGAATCAAAAAGCATTCTTATTTTTATTAATTGCTTTGGGTTTAACAGGGATAACTGCTTTTGCTGTAGTCATTATGGCCCATAGAATGGTGGTGCCTATCCAAAATATGGCTAGCTCATTAAATGATATCGCCAAAGGTGAGGGTGACTTAACTAAACGTCTTGAGATAACAAGCATTGATGAGATCGGCCAGTTAGGCAGTGCTTTTAACCTGTTCATTGACAAGTTACAGAATATTATTGGTGATGTAGCGGGGGCGACTGATAGGGTTAAACATGCAGCGCAAAGCATTAGTGGTCAAACAGTGTCAATGACTGAGCAGCTTTATAATCATAACAATGAAATTGATCAGGTTGTGACCGCGATTACTGAAATGTCTGCGACCGCTCATGATGTGGCTCATAATACTAATATGGTCGCTGAAGCAACACATGCGGCTTCTGATAACGTCGGAAAAGCGCAAGACTGTGTCGATACATCATTAACTGAAGTGTCTAATTTGATGACCCAAATTGACAATGCCGCCGCCAATGTGAAGTCATTAAGTGAGCAGTCGAAAAAGATTAACTCAGTGCTGAGCGTGATCGGTGGAATTGCAGAGCAAACCAATTTACTGGCACTTAATGCGGCCATTGAAGCTGCCCGAGCTGGCGAGCAAGGTCGAGGCTTTGCTGTGGTTGCTGATGAAGTCAGAAATTTAGCCAGTCGCACTCAAACCAGTACCGTCGAAATTAATGAAATGCTGTCTGAACTGCATAAGTTAGTCACCAAAGCGGTACAAGCCATGGAACAGAGCCAAGCCAGTTGTTTAAGTTCAGTTGAGTCTTCTAGGGCCATTTCTGAAAGTTTAGGCGCTGTTACCTCATCAGTGACCAGCATTAATGACATGAGTACTCAAATAGCTACAGCAGCTACCGAACAAAGCTCAGTAACCGAAGAAATTAATCGTAATATTAATTCAGTGCAAGAGATTGTGAATACGCTATTAGCGGCCAGTCAAGATGCTTCTGATATGAGCAAAACGGTGGCCAATGAAGGCTCGACGCTTTCCAAGTTAGTCGGTCAATTTAAAATATAATAGTGACTGTTATAGGGTTGGAAAAATGAACTTTAAGGGTTCATTTTTTTTCGTCATAATCTGAAGTGTTTTTTCACTATTATGGGTATTTTTTAGCATTATCAGTCAGCAATTCCTAGGCTTAATTCTTAACCGAATCCTTATTCAATCTTTTGTGGAAGTTGTTATACAACAATATGGCGTACATTTAGTCGTTACACTCACGGTTATGGTTTTTCTGATATTGATTCAGTGAAATATATTCGTCATTTGTTTATTAATAATCATCCTTCCGGTCTAGGTTTAGCGCCTATCATGAGGTAAAATGCGCCGTTGCACCTTTTGTTAACTGCTAAATTTAAGTTGAATATTCATGTTTGAAGTTAATCCGGTAAAATTCAAAATTAAAGAGCTCGCTGAACGTACTGAGCTACTTCGGGGGTATCTTTGACTACGCTGCCAAAAGTGAGCGCTTAGAAGAAGTCAGTCGCGAGCTAGAAAGCCCAGAAGTGTGGAATGAGCCTGAACGTGCGCAAGCATTAGGTAAAGAGCGCGCTGCGTTGGTTGTCGTGGTCAAAACCATTGATGATATGGACTCAGGTCTTGAAGATATCGAAGGGTTACTTGAACTTGCCATTGAAGAAGATGACGAAGAAACCTTTAACGATGCTGCTGCAGAACTTGAGGTGTTAGACACTCGTCTAGCCGATCTCGAATTTCGCCGCATGTTTTCTGGTAAGAGTGATGCGTCAAACTGTTACTTGGATATTCAATCTGGTTCGGGCGGCACTGAAGCGCAAGACTGGGCCAACATGGTGCTGCGCATGTACTTACGCTGGGGCGATGCACATGGTTTTAGCCCCGAGTTAATGGAAGTCACCGACGGTGATGTAGCCGGTATTAAAGGTGCTACGATTAAGTTCACTGGTGAGTATGCTTTTGGATGGATGCGAACTGAAACGGGTGTCCACCGTTTAGTGCGTAAATCACCTTTTGATTCATCTGGCAAACGCCATACTTCTTTTTGCTCTGTTTTCGTTTATCCAGAAATTGATGATGATATTGAGATCGATATTAATCCATCCGATTTACGTATCGACACTTATCGTGCATCAGGCGCGGGTGGTCAACACGTCAACAAAACAGATTCTGCGATACGTATTACGCATTTGCCAACCAACACTGTGGTGCAATGTCAAAACGATCGCTCGCAACATAAAAACCGCGATTCTGCCTTTAAACAGTTAAAGGCGAAGTTGTATGAGTTAGAAATGCATAAACAAAATGCCGATAAGCAAGCTGCTGAAGATGCAAAATCAGATATCGGTTGGGGCAGTCAAATTCGTTCTTATGTATTAGACGACGCCCGTATTAAAGATTTACGTACAGGGATTGAGAACCGCAACACTCAATCAGTGCTGGATGGTGATTTAGATAAGTTTATTGAAGCCAGCCTAAAATCAGGACTTTAATTAAATTAACTTTTTCCGCCATGTAAGTGTGGCGAGTAAACGCGAGAATATAACATGACTGAACACGTACAAGATGAAAACAAACTGATTGCTGAACGTCGCGCTAAATTAGAGCACATCCGCACCAGTTGTCCTGCTAATGCGCATCCAAATACATGGCAACGTAGCCATAAAGCGGCTGAGTTACAGGCGCAATATGGTGAGCAGACCAAAGAAGCGTTAGAAGAACTCGCTTTTCAAACCAGCATTGCAGGCCGTGTTATGGCTAAGCGTGGTCCATTTTTAGTGATTCAAGACGTGTCTGGTCGTATTCAAGCTTATGCTGGTAAGCCAGTCCAAGGCGATTTAAAAGAGCGTTATCAAGGTTTAGACATCGGTGACATTGTTGGTGTTAAAGGTCAGCTGCATTTATCTGGCAAGGGCGACTTGTACGTTAATATGGAAGAGTATCAATTACTGACCAAAGCATTGCGTCCGTTACCTGAGAAATTCCACGGTTTAACCGACCAAGAAACTCGCTATCGCCAGCGCTATGTTGACTTGATCGTTAACGAAGACTCGCGCAACGCGTTCATTATGCGCTCTAAAGTGGTTTCTGCCATTCGTAACTTCATGATCAAAAAAGAGTTCATGGAAGTTGAAACCCCAATGATGCACGTTATTCCTGGTGGTGCTTCTGCACGTCCATTTGTGACTCATCACAATGCATTAGACATGGCCATGTACTTACGTATTGCGCCAGAGCTATATCTTAAGCGTTTAGTGGTCGGTGGTTTTGAGCGCGTATTCGAAATTAACCGTAACTTCCGTAACGAAGGTTTGTCACCACGTCATAACCCAGAATTCACTATGATGGAATTCTATATGGCGTATGCTGATTACAAAGACTTAATGGACTTAACTGAAGAAATGCTCAGTTCAATCGCCATTGAGTTAACGGGTAGTGCGCAAATGCCATACGGCGAGCACACAGTAGATTTTGGTGGCCCCTATGCACGTTTGAGCATGTTAGAAGCTATTCAAAAGTACAACCCTGACAATGCGACTATTCAAGCGATGACTTACGAGCAAGTGAAAGACGTAGAGTTTATGCGCGACTTAGCATCGAGCCTAGGCATCAAGCTAGAGAAATTCTGGACCTGTGGTCAGTTATTAGAAGAGATTTTCGGTGAAACCGCTGAAACTAAGCTGATGCAACCAACGTTCATTACTGGTTACCCTGCGGATATTTCGCCTTTAGCACGCCGTAATGATAACAATGACTTTATCACCGACCGTTTTGAATTTTTCATTGGTGGCCGCGAAGTGGCAAACGGCTTTAGCGAGCTGAACGATGCTGAAGATCAAGACAACCGCTTTAAAGCGCAAGTTGATGCTAAAGATGCAGGCGATGACGAAGCAATGTTCTATGACGCTGACTACATCACCGCACTTGAGCACGGTTTACCGCCAACAGCGGGTCAAGGTATTGGTATCGATCGTTTAGTGATGCTATTCACTAACACTCATACTATCCGCGACGTGATTTTATTCCCAGCGATGCGCCCACAAGCGTAATTGTACTTGTCGGCTAGCCGTCGAGTTAGTCGCCTAACAATAAAAAGTAAAAACCAGCCAACAGGCTGGTTTTTTTTTATCACTTACAGAATAAGCACATTAGCTGAGGTATTTATTTAAGCGTTTTATATGGACTAAAAATGCGCATTAACCATCTGGTAGGTCTTATAGCCGCCGCTGAGGTTGCGCACTTTAAAACCATGCTGGACTAGCATGCAATAGGCAACGTGCCCGCGTAAACCGACTTGGCAGAACACCAGTAATTCTTTGTCTTTTGGGAGCTCATTGAGTCGATCTCGAAGTTCTGGTAGCGGAATATTAATCGCCCCCTCAATTGCGCCCACGGCAGTTAATTCACCAGGATTTCGCACATCGACAATCATTTGTGTTGCAGTCAAGTGATGTAGATCTTGAACATGACAAACAGCTTCATCACCCAATAATACATTGGCAGCGACCATGCCTGCTTGGTTAACCACATCTCGTGCAGAACCAAAAGGAGGCGCGTAAGTCAGCTCAAGGTCGGCTAAATCATACACTGTCATGCCCGCACGTTGTGCCACGGCCAATACGTCTATACGCTTATCCACGCCATCAATTCCAGCGGCCTGAGCGCCTAAAATACGGCCAGAATCAGGACAAAATAATAATTTTAAGGTAAATAGGATGCGCCCCTGGATAATAACTGGCATGACTGGCAGTGTGCACATAGATTTTTTCATAAGGAATAGCTTGCTTGAGTAAACTTTTTTCATTTAATCCAGTAGAGGATATGGCCATATCAAAAAGCTTACAGATAGCTGTGCCTTGAGTCGCACGATATAATTTCTTCCCCCCGAGCATGTTATCTGCGGCTAATCTGCCTTGGCGGTTTGCTGGCCCTGCAAGTGGGATCAGTGTCGGCTTACCAGTCACAAAATCAGCTGTTTCGATAGCATCACCAACAGCATAAATATCAGCATCAGAGGTTTGCATCCCAGCATCAACCGCAATACCACCCAGCGGCCCCAATACTAAACCGCACTCAGAGGCCAAGCGAGTTTCTGGTTTTACACCAATGGCGAGAATGACTAAATCTGTTGCTAAGCTATTGTTATCTGTTAAGTCTAATGTCAAATGGTAATGGGGAGAGAGAGGCTTATCGTAGTCATCAGTATTATCGGCTTCAGAGAGTTTTATAGGGCAATCATTGACAGCGGCCAAGCCTGTTTTTAAGCGTAAATCAACCCCGTTATCAACAAGCTTTTGGTGCAGCATATTGGCCATTTCAATATCTACTGGCCCCATTACCTGGTCAGCAAGTTCGATCAAGCTCACTTCTAATCCGAGATGGCGTAACGCTTCTACCATTTCTAAACCAATAAAACCTCCACCCACCACGGTAGCGTGTTTAGGTTTATGCAGTAAAAGGGTAGATAACACTTTATCCATATCAGGAATATTACGTAGGCTATGAACAAAATGATGATTAATGCCACTGATTGGAGGCTTAATGGGGGATGCACCTGGACTGAGTAATAGTTTATCGTAAGACTCTAGATATGTTTCATTAGTAATAAGGTTACGTACGTTAAGTTGCTTTGCTTGTCTGTCGATAGCAATTACTTCGTTAAATACACGCACATCAATATTGAAACGTGACTTGAAGCTTTCTGGTGTTTGCAGTAATAGTGAGTCGCGCGATTCGATTTCGCCGCTTATATGGTATGGCAAACCGCAGTTGGCAAATGAAACAAACTCGCCACGCTCTAGCATGATGATTTCAGCCGTTTCAGATACCCGTCTTGCTCTTGCTGCTGCAGATGCACCACCGGCAACACCACCAATAATGACTATTTTAGTCATAGCTGTCTCCAAGAAAAAATTGATTAATAATGAAGTGACTATTTATTAGGTTTTCTGTTTATCTGATTTTTTGTCAAGTGCATGTTGGCAATTAAAGCAATAACCATACATATTGAGGCTATGGTGATGAATACTCATACCGTGATGCTCTGCCGCTAACCCTAAGCGCAGCTCAATCAAGGGATCGATAAAATCAATTAACTTACCGCAAGTTAAGCAAAGTAAATGATCATGGCGGGGCTTATTATTGAGTTCATAAACGGCACTTTCAGATTCAAATAGTCGTCTAACAACGAGGCCAGCCCGCTCAAAATGGGTCATAATTCGATATACAGAATTAAGGCCAATTGCTTCTCCCCGAGCATTTAACCCCTGATAGATATTTTCTACTGTGAAATGCTGCTCATCGACTTGAGTTAAAAACTCAAGTAACTTACATCTTTGTGTGGTTATTTTGAGGCCAGAGTCTTTTAATACTGCTTGCATTAGACTTACCTAAACACGCCAATGCGTGTTACCAGTGTGTACTATTTAGTTGATATATTTGTCATCAACGCTTTGCCATAAATAAGGCTATCAACCACTTTATATCGAGCTCCTTTCACTAAGTTAGCCAAGGTTTGGCGGGATATTCCCATCGACTTAGCGGCTTCTTGCTGCTGCATTCCTAGCAAGTCAACTAAGCGCAAAGCTTCAATTTCATCTTCTGCAAGTGGAACCTGCTCTAATTGCACCATAGGAATACCATTAGGCTTAAAGCAAATATTGGCTAATTGACCACATATGGTTCGGGGGATTTTGGGTCTTGCCATTTAGCACCTCATTTATAGCATATGCTATATATACTGAGTTTAGTTTGTACATGCAAGATTATTGTTTATGTCGATTTAACATATAAACAGATCTTTGAACTCACCAGCAAAATTTAATTTTATACGAGGTTTATTGCATCATAGTGCTAGCCAAAATAACTACAATATTGCTACTTATGATTGCTAATTCCAAGTCAATACTCACTCATAAACTCCAGGTTTCAAGCGCGCCGTCTGAGCTTAGGGTTAATAATTTTCCATTGGTTTGTAGCACCATTGAAAATACGGTTGTACCAGCGTTATAAGCGGTAATGTCCCAATGAGAAAGCTCTTTTCCTGAGTCGGCATCCCAATAGATAACACTTTGTTTTGAGGTTGCGGTAATTAGGTTTTTACCATGGTTAATGAATAACGCCTGTCGAAAATAGCGGTAACGTTCAAGGTAATCAAGTTGGCTAATGGGTTGCGTGGTTTGAGTATCGATAATGACATTATTATCGAGGGCATCAGCAATGAACAAGCGTCGATTGGCTTCATCAAAACTCACGCTAGTGATCTGCTGCGGGCGAGAAAAGCTGCTTATTAATTCACCGCTATACGTGGCCCAAATGTGTGCATCGCCATCAATCCCAGTCGATAGGACTTGTTGTTCAAAATTGGATAGCTCAACATGATTAACGGCAGCGCTATGTTGTTTAAATAATGACATTGTCATGCTGCTCCTTTGGATCACAGTAATTGAGCCATCATTCATCCCCACCAAAATAGTACTGCCTGTTTGGCTCAGAGCAAGGCTCGAAATACTGGCATCAGGATTGAAACCCTGAGCGAACCAACGTATGTCTAACTTTCCTGTGTTAAGGTTAAAAATAGATATTTGGTGTTTACTGGCCGTCGCAAGGTAATGTTTATTTGCTGACAACGCCACGAGGTAATTGGTTTCATCAAAGTCATCGTCAGACCATTGCTGCAATAATTTGCCAGTCGCAACTTGCCATATCGATAATGTACGGCTTCTGCTTAATGTCACAGCTATGCTGGCATCGCTTGATAGTACGCCATCAATGAGCGTCTCATTAACCAGTCTCTGCAGATGATCAGGCGTTTTCATTACCACCATTTTGTCGCAGCCTGAAATCGCTATTATCGCCATGATACTGGCGATAATAAGGCATGTATTAAGCAGGAATTTTGATCCGATATTAGTTAACAATGTCATCTCTTTATAAAAAAACGTCCTTTTAACATAATAGCATAGCGACATATTCCTAGATCTATTCGTCAACATAGGCTGATTTTTTGATATAGAAAAGTCTGCGTTCAAATTATGCATCTATTAAGAAAATCCGAATTCAGGCACAATAACAGCTAACAATATGTTATTTAAGCCAAGGAACCCACATGACGCAAATTACCTTAACCGCTCCCGATGATTGGCATCTTCATTTTCGAGATGGGGACATGTTAGGTGAGACGGTTCCGGCTACAGCTAGATTATTTAAACGCGCCATTGTGATGCCGAATTTAGTTCCACCAGTGACGACAGCTGCTATGGCTATGGCTTATAAGGAGCGTATCTTAGCCGCTCGTCCAATTGGAAGTGACTTTAAGCCATTAATGACGCTATTTTTAACCAATAATACCAGCGCTCAAGACATTATTGATGCGAAAGCGGCAGGTGTTGTAGCTTGCAAATTATACCCTGCTGGGGCGACAACCAACTCCGATGCCGCAGTTAAAGCATTAGATGAGTTATTCCCAATATTTGAGGTGATGGCACAGCAAGGTATGTTATTACTGGTGCATGGCGAAGTGACCGAATCGCATATTGATATTTTTGATCGTGAAAAGTTATTTATCGATCGCTACTTATCGCGTATTGTCGAAGCTATTCCTAGCCTTAAAGTCGTGTTTGAGCATATCACCACAAAAGAGGCGGCTGAATTTGTTGCCGATGCTTCTGCTAATGTTGCCGCAACCATTACACCACAGCATTTATTGTTAAACCGTAACGATATGTTAGTAGGTGGTATTCGTCCGCATAACTTTTGCTTACCTGTATTAAAGCGCAACATTCACCAGCATGCATTGCAAGCTGCAGTGGCGACTGGTTCAAGTAAATTCTTTTTAGGTACCGATTCAGCGCCACATGAAAAACACCGCAAAGAGTCAGCTTGTGGCTGCGCAGGCTGTTACAGTGCCTGGAGTGCGTTAGAGCTATATGCACAAGTATTTGATAACTTGGGTGTCTTAGATAAGCTCGAAGGTTTTGCCAGCTTACATGGCGCAGACTTTTATGGTTTGCCACGTAATACAGGTACCGTAACGTTAGTCAAACAAGAATGGACAGTACCAGAAGAGATTATTTTACCTAACGGTAGCCCTATCGTGCCATTTTTTGCTGGCCAAACGGTCAATTGGAAAGTGAAAACTGCGTAATTTAATCACTAAGCTAGCCAGGTAATTAACGCAGCATGCTGTTTATTATCGTGAGTAGTTAAGTGGAAATAGCTTAATTGTCGAATCGAATTATTAATGCCTGTCAGCGAGCTGACAGGCATTTTTGATTTTTGCATGATTAAACATGTTATTGATCAGCTGATTTTACCTGTGTTTGTAGCAGTTCCTCAAATTCAGCTCTAGGTAATGGCTTACTGAATAAGTAGCCCTGACCATAATCACATTTTAATGAACGTAGCAGATGATACTGTTCTTCAGTTTCTATACCTTCAGCAACAACCTTTAAGTTAAGTCCATGTCCCATGGCGATCGCTGCCCCGACAAGTTCCAGATCGCCAGGATCAACGGTAATATCATTAATAAAGCTTTTATCTACTTTTAAGGTGTCAAACGGATAACTACGCAGATAACTGAGTGACGAATATCCAGTACCAAAATCATCCATCGAGATGCTGACACCAATATCATTTATGCTGGTTAAGTTACTATTGATAATCGGGTCACCATTAAGTAATACCCCTTCGGTGATTTCAAGTTCTACACAACTGACGTGGATCTGGTGTTTCTCAAGCTGCATTTTAAGCATATCAATAAAGGTATTTTCCCTAAATTGCTTAGGGGAAACATTGATCGCAATTTTAAATTGAGGCTGAAACTGTTGCTGCCATTTTTTCGTGGCATTAAATGCAATATCAATAACATATTGACCGATAGGGATGATCAGTCCGGTTTGTTCCGCAATAGGAATGAATTCATCTGGTGTTACTTGGCCGAGTAATGCATTTTTCCAGCGTAAAAGCGCCTCAGCACCAATAATTTTACGACTTTTTATTTCTACAAGTGGCTGAAAGTAAACCTCGAATTCTTTTCGTTTCAAAGCATTACGTAATTGCTCTTCAACTCTTAGACGTCGATTTATATCCTGGTCCATTTGGTGGGTATAAAAATTATAGGTATTTCTACCGCGGTCCTTTGAATAATACATGGCAGAATCTGCCTGTCTAAGTAGCTCTTTAGGATCTTCGCTGTTATGCGGATAAAGAGCTATACCAATACTGACGGTAGACACTAACTCACGATTGTTGAGCACAAAAGGTTGGTAAAACCGTTTGAGCATTTTAGTGGCAATAACTTCAACTTCAGCGGGCGAGTTAATATTGCCCAATATAATGATAAACTCATCGCCGCCTAACCTACCTACGAGATCATTATTTGATATCGTGTTTTTTAATCGAGCAGCGGCTTGGACTAATAGTTCATCACCAATAGAGTGGCCCAAGGAATCATTCACTTTTTTAAAATCGTCTAAATCTAAAAATAATACCGCGACATTATTTTGGCTTCGAAACGCATCTTTGAGCATTTGCGATAATCTCTCGAGTGAGAGTAGTCTGTTGGGCAAGCCTGTTAAGCTATCGTAGTGAGCCTGTTGAATTATTCGCTCTTCTTGCAGCTTATATTGAGTCACATCCTGTTTTAGAGCTAAATAATGTTTAGCGACGCCAACGTTATCAAAAATAGGTGCGATATGTGCGTGTTCCCAAAAAATATCGCCATTTTTCTTTTTATTTTGCAGTTCACCTTGCCATGCATCCCCTCTAGAAATGGTATCCCATAATTCCTTATAAAGTGACTTAGGGGTTAATCCTGACTTCAATATACTTGCATCCTGACCAATAACGTCACTGGCGCTGTAGCCTGAAATCCTTTCAAATGCACTATTAACATATTCAATTTTGCTGTCGATATTAGTTAATATCATTGATATGGGGCTTTGTTCTATTGCTTGTGACAAAGTGAGAGCTTGTTCTTCTGCCTTTTTTTGGGCGCTTAAATCGATATCGATGCAGTACATTTCTGCTTCGTTGTCGGCATTGTTCATTAATGCATGAGATGAATAAACGGCAACATTGCTGCCATCAGCATGCCTTAGAAGTAACTCTTCCGCTGGGATCGGGATACCATCATTTATCCACGCATTAACATTATTTATCACATGCTCCCGATATGGCAGAGGAATAATGAGATCTTCTAGTTTTTTACCCATGGCCTGTTCTTTGGTATAGCCATACAGTTTTTCACTGGCATGATTCCAAAAAATGACCGAGCGATCTTTATCATAACCTTGGACGGATATTGCGGGGATTTTTTCAAAAATTTGTCTGAATTTAGATTCACTGCGTAATAGCTTTTGTTCGGCATTAATGCGTTCTGAGATGTCTCTAACAAAACAGAAAAACATTCCTTCATCACTATCCCAAAAGCTAATATTCACCTCAACATGAAATAAATGGCCTTGTTTATGTCGATGAAGCGAAGTGAAGTGTAAACGTTTTTTTCGCTTAGCTCTGTCGATATTTTCATCAGAAAATTGATGTTGGTTACTGGTTTCAATTTGGTTAATGGGCATGTTTATTAGCTCTTTCATGCTGTAACCGGTCATATTTACAAAGCTTTGATTTGCTTCAATGATATTGCCTTCAAGTGAGGTAATTAAAAAGCCATCTTGGGCAGTACTAATAATGTTGCGGTAAGTTGTTTCACTGCGACGTAATTGTTTTTCAATGTGTTTTCGATAGGCGAGATCTCGTCCAACACCAACAATGCCGTTAATGTGTCCTAATGAGTCTGTAAAAGGTGTTTTCTGGGTGCTAAATATATGTGCAATACCATCAGATGTTGTAATCCATTCTTCATTTCTCCATGGTTGTTTTTTCTGTAAAACAAAACGGTCTGCTTCGATAAACTTATTTGTTTGTTGCTCATCAAAGAGGTCACTATCTTTATGATATTTAACTTGTTCAGGTTTGAGTTTTAATAGCTCAGCAAATGCTTTATTACAGCCTAAATAGATCCCATCGATCGATTTATAGAAAATAATATCGGGAATGCCATCAATGATACTTTGTAATAGGTTTTTTTCGGTTTCAAGAAGGGATTTATTATGCTGCAGTTCTTGTGCTAATTGCTGTCTTTGCTGATGCTGTTTTAACAGTAATCCCAATAGCATGGAGCCACAGGTATAAACTGTAAGTATGGTAGGGCTGATAGTAAGGATGATGTCGTATTTATCTGCAACAGGTATTAATAATACATTGAGTAACGCGGCTAATTCTACTACCAGGCTCATTAGTAGTAAGTTTTTCCAGTTTATCTGCTTGTTTGATGATTGAATCCAGTATCGCCAACCTAAGCCAATGGCAGAACTGATGAAAATAATTAATGTACCAGCAAATACCCCCGCACCACCTTGATAAATACGAAACCATGCAGCGAGTAAAGAGCCAATCAATGTCGGAATAAAACCAAAAAACAGACCACTCAAACTCAATAAAATCCAGCGAGCATCAAAAAAAATTCCTTGACGAAATTCCCAAGGATTGATCATTAAACTCACCGTAATCATGCCGATAAAAATGCCACTTAAGACATCTTTATATTTTGGGGAAACGATGTTTTGTAGCGTAATTGCATCATAAATAACCACAAGAGCCAGTAATAACACGGCGTTGCTCATCAAACTGAAAAAACTATCCATTGCTTCTCCGCACAAAATCGCATTGCCTTGTTTTACTTTAGTCCAAATCTACCAATAAAAAAAATATCTACTTAATATGATTATCTTTCCTAACGTGCTTCTGCACCGTATTAATATGCTGAGTAATAATGTCTATAAATGTATTTGTATCAATGGATGAGAAATGCAAAGAGCAAAAAGGTAGCCAAGACTACCTTTTTGGGGGAACTTACAATTGTTTA
>Ga0208032_1000815_pt1 | contig 14880 bp, 22 predicted proteins | sample MalvirAntarct_66_FD_184254 | JGI IMG/M metagenome (GOLD analysis project Ga0208032, IMG submission 184254) | Marine viral communities from the Global Malaspina Expedition - Malaspina viral metaG Antarct_66 (SPAdes) (version 2) | ecosystem: Environmental > Aquatic > Marine > Oceanic | place: West... | reverse complement strand
CTTTTGATCATCTGGACGGCTGAACCATTGTGAAGAAACAGCACTGTTTCCAATACCGTGTGCAAAAGCGTTTGTAGTGTAAGTCATGTCAAAAACCTCCGTAGTTTAGACAAAAAAACAGGGCGGAATTGCCCCGCCCTTATCTTATCGCATAATCTCGCATATAAATGCAAGCTAATATTTTAAAAAGTTATTCTAAACCAATATCCCCCGCAACGTGGTGCCGAATTATTGCCCTTGGTGGTAACCCTTTCACAAATCTTAAAAGCTTTTCGCCGTCGGTTTCATCAGGTTGCCCGTCTTTAGAAGTGGCTTCCCAATGTATACGGCAATTTCCTGCATCCGCATAACAACCGCCTTTTACATTTAAATCGGCCGCTTTCTTTTTACTGGGTCCATGCGCTGTAAAGCCAATAATAAATTGACGGTCTAGCCTTGCACAAAGTGGATCGCCATTTCCACAATCTGCACAAGATATGTCGCGCAATTCAGCAGGACAACGCACGACTTTTAAACCGTGCGGTGCCGGTTGGGTTTTCTCACCTTGCCAAGACTTTTCACTAACAACCGCGACGGCCGGAACCCCATTTATAATTGATGCTGATGCCGCGCCTAAATTATCTGCGCTGTAATTTATAACCGTTCTGTTTTTATTTAGTTTTTTGCCCCAACCAAAAACGTTTGGATCAAAATGGCAATAAGTAAAAGAAACACCTTTTGACGGTTTAGCTTTTAACAACGCATCTAAATAATCATGATCGATTTTTTTTGTGCCTTTACCACTGCAATTCATTTTACACGTAGTTGGACAAGTGGCGTATTTCTCACCCTTGCCCGCTCTATAAGTTACTGCAACGCCTTTTGTTTTATTTGCGCGGCTTATTTCAACAGTCTTTAACATGGTTTGCCCTCCGTAGTGTAGTTGACTTTATCCCATACCATAGCGCAATAAAAAACCCGCAGTCAAGCGGGTTTAATTTTTTTCTTTTTTAACGCCGTCTTGGCCTGTTTCGTGGCGTTTTTTTCTTATTTGTTCTACGATTTAATTCTTCATAATCATCACCGTAAAATAATTTTGCAAGCCAAGTAAGTAAAAACACTAAGTATTCCTTTTCATTTTTTTATTGTCCGTATTCACAGAAATCTCTGGAGCAAGAAGTGTAGCAGTGGTTTCTGTACTTTTTACAAAACTCAAGGCGTATTTAGATATAGCAATACATGCGTCATCAAAGCCTTGAAATAAACCATCCTCAAAAACTTCATCGTAAGAGTTATGTCCAAAAGTTTTTCGAAAATCTAAGTCGAATGTTAAGGTTAAGCGCCATTCATCTGAAGACGTTAGGTTTTCTTTCATTTGATCGGCTACTGCCCAAGCGTGATTAATAAATTCGTCCCGTTCTGAACCGTCTTCGTAAGGATCAAAGGGGATAGAAGTGGACCTTATAACTGCGTTGTCAATGTCCTGTAGTTTTATTAATGCTTTCATAGACATTATACCCCATCCCATTTAATTAGTTTAGTTATCATGGTCATCACCCTCGTCGTTGCACCAACAACAAGGCTCATCGTTTGGGTATTCTCGACACCAACAACATATCTTATTTATGATTTTTCTCATAACATTCTCCATAGTTAGTTATGTATAAGAATGTATGCGATTATATGGGAGAGATCAACCCCATTATTTTCTCCCAATTAAAATCTTTATCTGAGCAGTAAAGTGGATCGACCTTTAAGCCTTCCATCTTTAAATCCATAGCGTCTTTACCATGATATAAGTACATCATTTCCGGCTTTGTTTTAGTTTGGAGTTTACGGACCAAAACCCAAACACTAGCGTGACTATGATTGGTCAACCACGCAACTTGATGCGGTCGTAAATCAACGGCATTTCCGGACGTTGCTTTTAGTTCAATAAAGTGAAATTTACCGTTTTCATCACAACATAAAACATCAGGTATTCCGGGCATCGCCCATGTTTCAATTCGGGTATTTTTCCATGTTCTCGGGCTCTTCTGCATCCCATTCTTCATCAGCCTCCAAAAGTCGGCCTCTCGCTTTGTCGCGGTTCTGGGAATTGCTCTCTCCTTTGGGAGTAACGTCGATAGTGATCGGGGCATAACTTTGTTTAATCTCCTTTAAAGCGTTCAGCACTTCGTCTTTATTCATCGAATCGATGCTACCGTGACGAACCTCTGATTTGCTCACATAAATATCGCCTTGCGCTTGCCCCCGCCGATATTCTGCTTGAACGGCTGCCGAATAGGCACCATTGGTTAATGCGGCATCACGGATTGTTTGAAGGTCTCGTAAATGTCGCTGATAATTCACACCAAACTTTTCATCAAGTTCAGCGCGATACGATTGTATAGCTGCTACCACATGAGGACAGATATTTGCATTAGTCATTTCATAAGCTCGAGTATGGGCTGATCCAGCAGGGTAACCTGCATTGACGGCCGCTTCTCGCATGGTTATCTGACCATCTTTTGAAACAAGTTCTTTAACAAACAGTTCTTGTCTGCGGGTAAGTGCCGCCGCTTTTGTTGATTTAGGTCGTCCGCCTTTTTTGATTCTAGCGGGCTTTTTAGTCTTAGGTCCTGATGGCATAGTCTTATCCTAGTTATTTACAGATACTTTAACCCTAAAATAGCCTTCTTGTATATATAGCTACAGAAATAAAAAAAAATAAAAAAAGTTTTCAGACCCCCTTAACGCACTTTCGTCCACTAAGGTTACACAAACTCTGGTTACGTTACATTTTTAGAAACTACTTTGTGTTACTTCTAAGTCCTTATATACACAGGAGAAAACAACCAAAGTTACACGGTTACACCGGTTACGCCTATATTTACAAAAAACTTTTATTTTTTTTTTCAGCTCCTATATACATATAACGCGTTTATTTGTAACCGCACCGCAAAGAAAAGCCCGCGATCCGTGAACCGCGGGCTATGGTTTAGCTTGAGCCAACACCATTATAAACGCCTTTTCCTTCACAAGAGTTAGGAACAGTTTGTCCTCTCTCTTTAAGAATTTCCGCATATACTTTTGCGGCATTCTCGTTGCGAAGACTTTTCTGATGCCCAATAGCTCCAGAATAAGTTTCTAAAGCGTTTCGATAGAACTGTAATAGTTCTTCGTTACTCAACTGATTATAATCAGTCATGGTAAACCTCCGTAGTATGTAGGACCGTGGTCCATTGTCAAAGAACATGAAGCTTGCCCGCTTCATAAGATGGGTTATTCCCACCTATAAATACATACTATCACAGGTATGCGATAAAGTCAAGAGTTATTTCTTTCCTGTTCATCTGCTAGACGGTCAAACATCTTGGAGAAATGACGCAGCTCTTCGATGGTAGCCTTTGTATAAATTAATTTAATCAGTTTTTTAACTAAATGATCTCGTGATTTAAACGCCTTCACTGAATCTTCAAGCATTAACTTTGCTATGTAATCGGTTGACCCTTCGTTCACCAATTTGCCCCGAAGACCTTTTTGAAGACTTCATTAAGCATTATTTCAAGTTTAAGTTTTTCGGGGTCTTCTACGGCTTTTGCTAGATATACTTGAACTTTCATTTTAAATCTCCTTTTAGTATTTCTAGTGCATTCATTAAGCCAGCGGCTGTGTCTGAGTATAGTTTGCCACCTGACTCAACAGCATTACCTAGTAATACATCAGGTTCTTCTAGTAAGTCTTCCAAGGCTTTAATAGCTTGCTTCAATCCATGTATGTCGGGCCCTCTTAACTTTTTAGGCGCGGGGTTTGCATAATCAGCCGTAATTGTCATCTCCAAGCCCCAGTTATCCGAATGCGACAAATTCAATGCCATTTCGTCAGCCATTTTCCAACACCGCTCAACAAAATAATTAGTGCATAATGAAGGCGAATTGTCTTGCGGTACAATTAATTCAGCCAATGGTTCGCGATCTTCGCCCCACAATTTGATAACTGCTTTCATCCTACAACACTCGACACGATTGCGGCGGCGGTTCCTGCCACGATTGCTGTTAAGAGGGCTCGAACCAAGAGTTTATGTCGGATGTACCACGGTTCTGGGGCCACGTTTACCCAAACGTTATTATTTGTAAGGTTGTAGTCGATGGCTTCAGCTTTACCCATTTCTTTGTGGGAAGGTTTTTTAAACGTTTTATTAGCTTCAGCGTATTTTTCTATTTCAGCTTCACTAAAGTAGCGCATACCGTTGATTATCTCTCCTTTAGGGAAAGATTCTTTTTTTATGTGATATTCCAATTTTGGGGCCTTAATTTCATATTTTTTGCAAACGTCTATTTTTGCAAGCATTATTTTATTTGACATAGTAATCTCCATAGTTATGTGTTCTTACTATATGGGATTTTATGCGTTCGTGTCAAGAGCCCTACTTGGGCTTCCAATTATCGATTTCAGCGTACCAATTACCCGTGCGTCCGCTTTCCTTAACTTGTACGTTGATCCAATCATCACTTTTTTCGGACAACCATGCAATTAATTCTACACGTTTTATACTTAGATTACACTTAACAAAAGCGGGGGCTTTTTCATTGGGTTTTTTAGCCATTAGGCCATTAATAAAATCTGCCATGTTTAGTCTCCAAAAAAATTGTCCCCAGTCGCGGGCAAGCAACTGAGGACCTTTTACTACGGAGTGCAACTTAAGCTGCACGGTTAATGTGCCACGTTTGTATGGGATAAGCAATACTAAATCGCATACTTATTGCGGGTATTCGGCGTAATTAGGGTCATCTTCTATTGTCAGAAAGCATGTATGGCACTTTCTCACAAGTTTTTTATCTGTTTTTTCAATTATTTGTAAAGTTTGTTCACATTTTGGGCATTTGTTTTTTATCAGCCGTCTATGTATAGGATTTTCAACGTTATTTGTCATTAACAGTATCTTCAACCACAGCTTCGTGATCCGCGGTTTGTGCGTCCTTGTACCAGTCAAATACCAATCGAAGTTGCCCTCCAATGGTTCGGCCCTCTGCTTTAGACAGTTTTTTTATTTCTTCATAGACCTCGCGTGGTACGAGGACACTTTTCCAACGTGTTGTATCCATTTTTTTCTCTCCAAGCCTCGCTTTGTCTAGGATATTATAAGATAATATGCAAGAATGCAAGAAAAAGGAGGTAAATTTATGAGTTTTGTTCTCTTTGGCCAGATGCAGGACCCGAACATTGCATCATTACGACCATATTTTGATTTGTTTCTGGATCAGGAGGCTGATTATACGTGGGACTTGAACACAAACATTCTTGTGCAGGGTGGAGAACCTGTTACTATTAGCGGGTTTTTTGGCAGAGCTAACGTTTTTAGTGAAAACACACACCAACGGTATAATAATTGGTATCTTATGGTTAATTATCTTAAATCTAATCCAGAGATAGCCTGTTATAATCGAAACTATGACCACATAACCCCTATCAAGGCCGCTAATCTTCGTCGAGCCCTAGCCGCGGGTCTTAAAATACCGCGCACAATTATTGGTAAGGGGCCTATAGACGGCGATTGCATTGTTAAACCACTTACGGGGGGTCTGCATTGTCAGTCAGGTAATGAATCGTTGTACACAGGTATTATCCAACATCGTATGAAGGGGACAAATAGACGTTTGTTTTTAATAGGAGAACAGCATTTTGGTTTTAAGTTAGAAACTACGGAGTTGGATTACCGTGATGATCCCCATACGAAAGTGTCGTCGCATTATTTTTCTCCAGACATGGTAAATAAGGTAAGAACCGTGGCGCGTGGTTTAGGTTTAACTTTTTGCGCGGCGGATTTTATGGGAGATGTTTTTTTAGAAATAAACAGCGGGCCCATGTTTGCAGCTTTTAATAATGTTGTAGGTGGTGCTTTAGCAAAAGCTATTTATACCGAGTTAAAATAAAAAAACCCCAACCTTTTTTAAGGGTTGGGGTAAAGTAGGACAAGCGTAGCTTTGTCGAGCAGAAAAAAACTACATGGACTCACCCCAAGACGGTCCCATTTCAATATCACATTTACTGGGGACCTCTAACGGAAGAACATTCTCCATTATCCTAGCTATTTCATTAGCTTCGTCAAGATTTTTTACGGACATAGCAATTTCGTCATGAATTTGCACAAGTGGGAGCTTTCCTTTTTGGTAAAGAGCCACCATTGCTTTTTTTGTCATGTCTGCGGCAGACGCTTGGATCAACCGGTTCAGGGCTTTATATGTGTAAGCCCTCTTTAGACGCGTAGTGGCCCCGTAGGTGGACACCGCTTCCCTGTAAGGCAGGGCTTTGTTCATTGCGAACGTATCGGGTTCCCACATGTCAAAGCGGCACTTACGGCCGCCCAGTGAGCGCAGAGCCCCTGCCGAAGAATTTTCGTTCAGTCTGTTCATTACGCCGGTCATCAAACCTTTAACAAAAGGTACGCGGTTGTGGTATTGCTTGACGAGTTTTTTGGCTTCTTCTACTGTAATATCTAAGCTTTCAGCCATTTTATTTACACCCATACCATACATTAGCGCGAGATTAATTGTCTTTGCTTGCTTACGGGGAATGTTTGTCATCTCCGCAACCATTGTATGGAAGTCTGTTGCGGGGTCCGTGTTGTATGCTTCGACGAACTCGGCCGCACCTTCGAGTGGAATACCTCGTGTTTTGCCGTAGACATGTGCGTAGTGAACCAAGATGCGTGGTTCTTGTTGCGAGTAATCGATGGCCGCCCACTGATCGCCTTCTTCCGGCAAGAATAGACTTCGGATCATAGGTCCTAGCTCTGGATCGCGGGCCGGAATTTGTTGTAGGTTGGGGTTTGACATTGAAATTCTACCGCTGACTGTTCCCCCATCGTCTGATCGGATTTGGTTTATGTGAGAATGTATGCGTCCGTCAGCTCTACAATGTTTTATAATTGTGTTTATAAACGTACCTGAAGTTTTGTTCAGGTTACGGGCTTCAACAATTAACTTAGACACAGGATGCGCATGTTCGTTTAGAAAATGTTTTGTGAACGATGGAGCGCCTTTTTCTGTTTTTGGATAAGTTATATCTAATTTATCAAACGCTTTAGACAAAGATTGTGCCGCCCAGATTTCAACCCTAGACCCTGTAATACGGTCAATTTCTTTCATCACTTTTTTTTCACGCTTCAAAAGCATGTCTTTGGTTCGTTCGACGCGGTTTACGTCTATTCTAACGCCTCGCATTGTCATATCAACAAGGCACGGTAAGAGGTCGAGTTCTGTGTTAGCTATGCTCCAAAGGTCTTCTTTACCTAACATTGTAGAAAAGTAATTCCATAATTCTAAGGTAAGTACAGCATCTACTTCCGCATAGGGCCCGACATACATGGCCGGCATTTTCCACATCTCAGCTTTTGGATCGACGCCAAACTCTCTTGCAGCTTCAACAAGAGCTTTTTCTGATTTGGTTTTGCCCAAGTGTTCGTAGGCCAACGCATTCAGACTGTAACTGAACCGGTTTTCATCTAAGAGCGACGCTACAAGCATTGTGTCAATAATGCGTCCATTAACAGTAAAGCCCATGCGTTTAATCCAACCTAGATCATATTGTGCGTTGTGCATGATTTTATCTGCGGGACACTCAAACACCTTTTTAAGCCAACGGTTTACAATCTTTTCATCTAAATTGCCGCCCCCGTAATGCCTAATGGGTATGTAACCAGACCAACCGTCTATTGCCACGGCATATCCTACAACCTCCCCATCACCGGTAGGCCATCCGGGACCATTCTTTTTTAGGTTCGGGTCGCGTGTTTCAACATCAATCGCGATCTTAGCGGCACTTGTGATGTCTGGTAACTCAAGGGGTGGCATCCATTCACTCTTTGGAGCGAACATAGCCATTTGTAGATTTGCCATTTTTTATTTCCTCAATAATTTTATTTACAGGTCGAGCATCTCTTTCGATAAACTCTGCCCCCAGAGCGGTGTATCCCGCCTTATCAACCCATGAATCCTCATGGTCTATTGTTTCGATGAGCCTACTGGTTTTTACCCAGTCCATCATTAAGGTTACGTGTGACGGAGTTAAAAAGCCGTGGCTCTTTAAAGCTCCATTCATAATAATGTTCCAACCATCAGCGATACGCCCGTGATTTTCGTAGGCATCACCGTAGTCTTTTGCACGATCCCCTGTAATTAAGGTTTCTGCTTTATTTAATAATTCATTGCGTTTCATTAATTTGTCACCTGATCTACATCGCCACAGTGAACCATTTCACCATTTTCTTTATCGTATTCAAATTTGACCGTTCTTTTAGGGTCTTTTTCTTGGGCACGTTTAGATTGTTCGTGCGCTTTCCATTCATCCCATGTCATTTTCATTTTTTTTCCTTTGAGTGATAAACTAATACAAAGCTTTCGCATTCAGGGCACGATAAGTTGGTAACTATCGTATGATCGTCACCCGTTGTGTCATCTATCGTTTCACAATCTTCGTCGCCGCCCCAAATTAATTCTGTTCCACATTGCCAACAATTCATAAATCATAGCTCCTTGTCGCGTCTTCTGGTTCAACAATATACAAATTCTGTCGGGTACGCGTTACCCCCACATAAAAAACTCGGTGCATATCATCGGGATTAATTCTCATATCGTTATCTGCCGCGGAACTCAGGTCCGTGAACAGTACGACGTTATCGGCTTCTCCGCCCTTTGACCCGTGGATCGTGGACGCCGTAATACGGGGAATACCATTAAACTTTTCACCGCGACGCAACATAGCCGTGATGTATGCCCTGTCTATCTCAGGCATTTTATCCATGGCTTCGGACCATATTAATTTAGGATCGGCAAGTAATCCGTGCTTGCTAATTAAAACGTCCATCGTTACCATTTCGTCGTCGTCTAAATCGCGGAGCTTTTTATAACCTCGTGTTATACGATTTCCCGTAGACATATAGCTGTAAATCTTACGTGCCACTTCTCCCGATATTTCTTTACCCTTGCGCATCTGTTCCCAACCGTTGACGGCATCGGATATTTTTTCGCTGATAGACCGGTGGCCGCGGTATGTAAACAAATAACCGTTTGATTTCAAGTCACGGGCCACTGGTTGGAGTTGATAACCTGCTTGAGATAAAATTAGCCAAGACCCTTGTGCCATGTCCAGAGAACTTATATGATTGATACGCGCCACATTGCCTCGGTCTTTTTTTGGTTCGTATCGTTTTGGAAATCTTCGTGTAATGCGGCGCACGACATTTTCTGCCAGTTTGTGTACAGTTTGAGGGACACGGTATGATTGGGACAATGTCTCAGACCCTCCGGGCAAATTAATGAAGTGATCAACATCGGCACCGGCCCATCGGTAGATAGCTTGGTCGTCGTCTCCTGCACAATACATACGTTTAGAGTTTTCATCTAGTATATGAGCAATATCCCATTGTAGCGGACTTAAATCCTGCGCTTCATCTAAGAAGCACAGATCAAATTCAGGACAGTACGTGTTTTTTCCAGACACAAACTGAGCTAACATGTCGGTAAAATCGTACAGGCCTAGTTTTTCTTTGTATTCTCTTAAACATTTATCCACATAATTTACGGTGTTCCAGTCGTCTTCAAGGTTGCTAATGTTATACTGGTCGCGCAAGTTAATTTTTCGTAGGCGAGCTAAGTTAATTAATCCTAAAATAGGATCGTTACTCGATACCATGGATGGGACGTCATCATCAAAGTTAGTGTTCTTTGACCCCCCTAAAGAGATACCGATCTTTTTACTCAGTTCTCTATAGTTGATCTCTTGCATTACTTGCTCGGGGCGGATGTCTGTCATGGTTAGTGCTAGTGAATGCAGGGTCCGAAAATAAACCAAGTCTTTCTTTGCGTCTAAACCAAAGCGAGCGGCGGCACGTTCTTTTGCCTCGTTTGCGGCTTTACGGGTAAAGGCAAGAAAAGAAATGCGGTGAGGGTGAGTACCCGCCGCTAAAGCTTCATCTACCATGTTTAGTAGAGTGGTCGTCTTCCCTGTTCCGGGCGGGCCAAAAATCCTAAACATTTCTAGTTTTTTCGCGTTTATATATTTGTTGAACCCGTTGTTTGGATATTCCGAACCACTTAGCTATTGCTGTCATGGTAACTTTTTGCTCATCAATAAGTCGAACAATTTCGGCATTACGCACGGCTTTAAATACATTTGGCATTAGAATGGAGCCTCCTGTTGTGATCCAAATTCAGGCGGATCAATATCAATATCTACATTATCAAAAGACGGGATTTGCCAGACGCGTACAGCACGGCTTTTGATCTTCATAACAAGGCTAGTTCCATTAATGTCCCGTAGGCGTTGAGCAATACGGTGTGACTTATATTCAAAGAACTTATTCTTTTTCAAGAAGTTTTCAAAATCTTTTAGGCGGAAGTATGTAATATTAACCTCTTCATCAGTCCAAGGTTTACGAAGTAAGATTTCTTCTTTATCTTGCGCAACCTGTAAATGGCGACAGAACTCTTCTAAGTAATCGTAAAACTGACCGCTTATACTAGCGTCTTGAGCCACCTCAATGATTGCACTTTCGTTATCTTTCATCTCGTTAAGCAGTGTGCTTATCCGAGCTTCCCATTGTTGTTTGGCAACAGAGCGTGGCATAAAGTTAAGCTGCTCCATACAAGCTTTTTGAAATGTCATCTGGTTCATCAATGCGTCAGTGTCCATTTCTAAGGGCTCGCCGTTTACATCCATAAACCAGACGGGTGGGGTAGAGTTATATTTTCGGAGATTTGCGATTGTAGCACCGGCTACCGCGGCTCCTATGCCGAACTTACGTGTCCGACATAAGTCTCTATTACAGTGCGAATTGATCGGAGCGTCTGAACATTTGTACGCGTAATCTTTCCGCTCTACTTGTTTGGCAACAACATTTACCTCCGAGAGTGGCAGTGGCGGAGATATGTACTCCATGTTGAAGCGTAAAATCTCTGACTCCCAACTGTCTGGATACGCCTTGCGTAAGTAAACACCGATGTTGAACAGACCATTATTTCGTCCTCCTTCGCTGATGCGAGCTTTACATAGTATCTGTAGGCAGGGCGGACCGTCCTTGAGTAGGTCGGTTTCTCCGCCACCTACTACTTGAAGCTTAACAATTTGTTCTGGAGTTTGTACATGTTTTTCGTACAATTCAATAAATTCTTCTAACGTTGCCGAAGTGCCGTCATCTAAGAATGCGTAACGTAAACCATTTTTGTGGTCATAATAAGGTAGATTAAGAAAGTTACCTACATCCCCGCGGTCGAGGTGTAGCTTAATCTGCTTTGGGAATATCTCACTCTCGCCATATCCGAGGGCCGCGGCTATTGATTGCAGAGCCTTCTGCATATCTTTAGCGTCTGTCCATTCACTTGCGAACAGGAAGCAATGGGCTCCGCCTGACTTTGAGCGGCAAACCACCATTGGTATTTTTAAACGGCGTATTTTATCTACGAGGATAGTGTGATCCAGAGGGTATTGATCAATATCTATACAACCCCACTTACAACAGTTGTCTTCGTTAATTGGAATAATGCCTAAACCGGCACCGGCTCCTGATAAATGGTTGCTCCAAAGTTTTTCATTGCGCGGTTCTCTTAATATGCCCGCTTTGCCTTTGGCCTTACCATTTGCCCCTGTATTTTCTATTCTAAAGTAGCCGTAGGCTTCTTTTAAACCATCAAAGATGGCCGTAAACTTTTCTGCTGACATTATTTACCCCACTCGAAAGAAAGCGGCGGAGCATTATTACCCCGCCGCATACATTAATTAAAACGGTATATCGTTATCGTTTTTACTTGATGCTTCTTCATCTGAGTGTTTCACAACAACATCCCCTGCGGTAATGCTTGATGCAAATTCTTTTGCCCGTGTATACATGTGAGCGTCTGACACTGGACCTTCTACTGACATTTCCCAACCATGCCATGAACCTTTGGAGTTTTCTTCCCCAATAGTCTTCAAGTCATAGATGTATGCAAAGCGTGGTGGTGTGAAAGGACCGTTTGATCCCATCATTGATCGTGACGCCATGATGCTGTTCCACTTACGCGATTTTTTAAGTTGCGTAGATTTCATTGCAATCAAAGCTGTTTCCATCGAACCGTCTTCCGCAAGCAGAACTACAAAGTGCTGGTGCGTTTCTTCGATGTATTCACCCGAACCGTCCATCACGTAATCTTTGTTGTCATCCTTAGACCGCTCTACTTTTGGACGAGCGTCACTTGGCTCATAGATAGCCGTTGGCGCACCGCTACCAACGCCCCGTGGAGCCCACTGAATAAACCTACGTTGATATGCGCATGGAATTACTCGAATACCCGTCTTGCCCTTGTACAAGGCTCCTGTGACGGTGTTATAGATGTCACCTTTACGAGCGTCATCGTTGACGTCCAATACAGGATCATTACCTGATAGAACTTTAAGAAACGGCAGGGCTAAATCTTCTTGCCCCAAATCCTGTAGACCACCACCGGCGTCCGCTTCAAACATTGCAGGGTTGAACTCAGCAACTCCTGTTTCTTCTTTTTTAGCCACTTCTTTTGATTGTGTCATATTACTTACCTTTTTTAATAACTGCGCGTTGACCGACATAAGCTCCGAATAATTCCATCGGAAACTCTTCTCCTGCCTCGCACCTCTCTTTGACAAACGCACGTAGCGTCTGAGGGTGAATTTCGGTTTTCTGCGTGGGCACAAAACCTTCTCTTTCAGCAAATGCTGAGAAAGCGTGGGCTTGATCGTCCTCGCCACGGCCAAACTGGCATAAGACAGTATTCTTTATAATGTCATCATACCCTTTATCACGTAGCCAATCATATGCTTGCGGACGATTGTTAACCAGTATGGAGGCTCCATACGTTTGTTTGACTTGAACGGTAGAACCGTCATCCAAGACAAAAGAAGAAAGGCCTATTTCTGCAAGCATTGCGGGCATGTCTTCGTCCGTAAGTTTTAAGTGCCTTTTCTTGGCGGCCTTGAGGTCTGTTTCAAGGTCATCAATGCAAAGTTCTTCATCACGGATTTGTCGGGCCAACTCAGCTACAGTAGTAAGGCCTTGTTGGTCTATCTTTTCGACAGAAGAGGCGATAGTATCCTCAAAATCTTGTTCCATCATCTTTAGTACGTCGTTACTCATTTCGAGTCTCCTTCGTGGTTAAAGGCACCGTTTGGGCCTTGACAAATACAGATAATATCTTATACCCTACAGTTGTCAAGAAGTTTTTTTAGGGGATACCTATGCACGGATTCAAATACAAAACCAACCCATATGATCACCAACGTAACGCGTTAGAAGCCTCGTGGGCCGAGGAGTATTATGCGCTGTTTATGGAAATGGGAACAGGCAAAACTAAAGTGGCTATAGATACCATGGCGGTTCTTTTTGAAGCTGGCAAGATAGATTCTGCGTTAGTTGTTGCACCCAAGGGGGTTTATGACAATTGGGTCAAGAATGAGATACCAGCTCATCTACCCGATAGGATAAATCGAAACATCTTACGTTGGACGCCCGTTAAGACAAAACGTATGGAAACGGACTTAAAAGACTTTATTGTGGGAGACTATAAGGGTCTTAAATTGTTTGTAATAAACATAGAGGCGTTTTCTACGAGCCGTGGGACGGAGGCCGCTTTAGCGTTCTTATATCAAAACCCTAATAACATTGTGGTTGTGGACGAAAGCACCACAATTAAAAATCGTAAAGCGGCCCGGACAAAGAACATTTTAAGGTTGCAGGAATACTCAAAGTATCGCCGTATCTTAACGGGCTCACCAATAACAAAAAGCCCTATGGATTTGTTTAGTCAGTGTGATTTCTTAAAGAACAAGGCGCTAGGGTTTAACAGCTACTTTGCTTTTCAGGCGCGGTACGCCAATATTCAACAACGCACCATGGGTCACCGGAGCTTTCAACAGATCGTAGGTTACAGGAGGTTAGAAGAACTTTCTGAAAAGTTAGATTTGTTTAGTAATCGTGTATTAAAAGAAGACTGTTTGGATTTACCTGAGAAAGTTTATGTACGCCGTGAGATAGAGTTTACGCCAGAGCAAAAAAAACTTTACACACAAATGAAAAAGTTAGCTTTGGCAAAGTTAGACAGTGGGGAGCTTGCAACAACGGCTAGTGTTCTTACGCAGATCATGCGCTTACAACAGATATGTTGCGGTTTTCTACAGCCCGACGAGGGGGAAATACAAACTATTGCAAGCAACAGGCTAAAGGAATTATTGGAGCTAACGGATGAGGTGCAGGGTAAGGCTATTATCTGGGCTACTTATACGCATGACATCTTACGCATAGAACGAGCGCTACAAGAAAGATTTGGTCTGGACTCTGTGGCAACATACTTTGGCGGTACTCCACAAGATGAACGTCAGGCTATTGTTACGCGCTTTCAAGATAAAAACGATCCACTTAGGTTCTTTGTGGGGCAACCCCGTACAGGCGGGTATGGCATTACACTTACAGCCGCCAACACCGTAATTTACTTTTCAAATAGTTATGACTTGGAGATTAGATTACAGTCCGAGGATCGCGCCCACCGCATTGGACAGACAAACAAGGTCACCTATATTGACATGGTTTCGCCTGATACAATCGATGAAAAAATACTAAAGGCGTTGCGCAGTAAAATTGACATTGCCGGTCAGGTGTTGGGAGAAGACGCTAAAGACTGGTTAAGGTAAAAGCGCGTCACTTCTTTGTTAAACGGCTCCACCACCGCTAAAAAGTTTAAACAATCCGCCAACGCCTTGTGGTTCAAAGGCCCTCGCCATTTCACCCCCACCGCCTAGCATTTCAGCGGATGCAAGGTCTGATGACCGGTTTAGTGGTTCAAAGGCCGTCGCTATTTCACCATACGACGGCATTTCACCCCCACCCCCACCGTCTTCACCTATAGCTTGTGTAGT
>Ga0208032_1000813_pt1 | contig 14915 bp, 17 predicted proteins | sample MalvirAntarct_66_FD_184254 | JGI IMG/M metagenome (GOLD analysis project Ga0208032, IMG submission 184254) | Marine viral communities from the Global Malaspina Expedition - Malaspina viral metaG Antarct_66 (SPAdes) (version 2) | ecosystem: Environmental > Aquatic > Marine > Oceanic | place: West... | reverse complement strand
GTCTTATATAGATATTATAGGAGAATCTAATCTTTCTTATAAAGAAGAGGCTAATGCTAAAGCTTTTTTACAAGAACTTATGACAGCACAAACTGCACAAGAAAGAAGAAAAGTTTTAGGGTGGAAAAATAAACCATTAAATAAAGCAAATATTATTCAACTTCCAGATGGCTCTCTTACTTCTCCAGCTGATATGAGAAATGACATATTTAAGATAATTACTACATTAGATTTTAAAAGTATGTCTGAACAAGAAAGAACAGATGCTATTAAAAAATACCGAAATAATTTAATAACGTTAACCGATAATAATACAAAATTTAGTGGTCAACCTTCTGTTGATGCACTTGGTTATAGCCCTACAGGTATTAAGTCTATAGATATCACTTCTGAAGAATATAATGGTAGTGTTTTAACTTATGCTCAAGAAGAGGCATTTGTAAAACAATATAAAGACTTAAAAAAATCTAATCCTAAAGTGCATAAAGCAATAAAAGAATTTACAACTGTTCAATCTGTTGTACAAAAACAAACAATGAAACTAAATGTAATGGGTAACTTTACACCTGCAGGAGCTTTAAATATTATAGACCTGTATGATTGGAATTTTTATATACCTTTAAAAGGAGCTAAACAAGCTTCAGAAATAGATATAGACCCTTCAACAACTTTGCTTTCAAAAGAACTACAAAAATTAGAGGCTTCATTTACGGGTAGTAGCACTCAAGCAGAAAATCCTTTTCACCAAACTATTATAGATGCTACAGTAGCTTCAAACAGAGCTGGTCGAGTTAACTTTACTCAAGCAGTATATAATGCTATTTCTACAGAAGTAGAGTATGACAAGCGAGATACAATAGATACTCCTAAAAAACCTAGACTTTTAGATGGAGAAATAGTAGAAAGATTTTCTTACAATGAAAGATACAACCCTAACACCCAAGCAGAAATTAAAAAATTAGTAGGTAGAAAAGATACTATTCTTCATTTAGCTGATAATGGTGATGTAATTGTAATGAGAATAAATGATGAAAATATGATTAGAGCTATTAGGGGAGAATTTAAAGCTCGTAGTTGGATTGTAGATGCATCTAATACTTTTACAGGATTTATGGGACAGATGCATACTCGTTTTAATCCTCCGTTTGCTCCTCTTAATGTTATAAGAGATGCAGTTACTGATTTTATTTATCTTAGTACAGATTTAGGTATCTCAGATGGAGTTGGATTTGCTAATAATATAGCTCAACAACTTACAAAAGGTGGCTTTCAAGACACTTGGAAAATAGCTTTTATGTATACTAAAGGAAACATACAAGGAATAAGAGACCTTGTAAAAGATGAAGAGAAAAAAGGTAATATGTACCCAAGAGAAATGATGGAATACTTAACTAACGGGGGTATTATTTCTTTCTCACAAGCTTTATCTAATGAAGGAGCTCAAAGAAAATTAGATAAACTATTAAATCAAGGGACTATTTTTAAAGGTAGAAAAGCCGCGGTAGAATTTTTTGATGGGTATATGGGAGCCTTTGAGTTAGCTACTAGAGTAGCAGCGTATACTACATTTAAATCAAATTATTTAGCTAAAAATAATGCGGGACCTAACCCTTCACCAGAACTGTTAAAAGCAGCACAGAGTGAAGCTACTGTATATGCAAAGAGATTATCTAATTTTGAAGAAGTAGGAATATCAGGTACCACATTAGGTGGATACTTTATGTTTTTCAGACCAAGTGCAGTAGGTGCTGCTAGAGCATTTGAAACCTTTGGAGTAATGTTTCAAGACATAAATACTGCTGCTCAAACTTTACCTGATTACATAAAAAAAGATGCTACAAGATATAAAACTTGGGCAGATGACTTTAATAAACGCAAAAGTGCAGCACAGACAGCGACAGGTTCTTTATTAGGTTTTGGGGCAACAATGTTTGCCTTATCAGTATTACTATCGGGTGATGATGAAGATAGAAGAAATAAAACTCTTAATGATGATTTGCAAAGATGGTCAAGATTTATGAGGTTTGATATTAGTGGTATCACAGGTAACCCAGATGATGTGTTTCAATTTCCTTGGGGCTTTGGACCAGGAGGCATTGCCGCTATAGGAGCACAAATGGCGGGACTCTTTACAGCTAGAGAAAATACTCCAGGAAGTGTTTTAGGTAATATTATAGCTATTGGAATGGATTCATTTTTACCTCTTCCCCTTTCTAGAATGAACCCTCTTGATGAACCTCTTCCATTTGCTTTAGATACTATATCCCCTTCAGCAATTAGACCTCTTATTGAATTTACATGGAACAAAAATGCTTTTGGTCAACAAATTTATAGAGCTAGAAGTAGGGGCTTTGGTAGTGCATATGTAAGTGGAGATAATATAGCTGAAAGTTATAAAGATTCTAGTGCTTGGCTATTAGAAAATACAGGTATAAATTGGTCTCCTAATTCAGTTCATTTCTTTTTAAATAATTATGTAGATGGGCTTTCAAAAATATCATCTAACCTATACTCAATGGGGTTATTAGCTGTAGGAGAAAAAAACTTTAATCCTAAAACAGATGTTCCAGGAGCTTTTTTAAATAGTTTTATATCACGATATTCTAAGGTTGACCAACGAGCTTACGGAAGAATAACAGAAGAATTAAGTGAACTAGAAAATGACCTTAAAATATTTCAAATAGCTAATCCTGAGTTATATAATAATTATATAATGAAAAATCCTAATGTTCCGTACATAATAACAAGGTATAATACACTTAAAGCGTCTCTTAATAAGTTAAATAAGTTAGCTAATGATACGAGACAAACTAGAAGATTAACTGCTAAACAAAGAGAAAATAATCTTAAACCAATAAAAGATATGCAAATTATAGTTAAGAAAAATATTGTAAAAGAAATGGAGTCTTTATTAGAACTCCGTAAATAGGAGAGTATTATGCTACACGATTTAACTAAGGAACAATTAGAAGTGGCTCTTCATTATATATTTTCTGTTATTCCAGGAAAGATACCCAAAATTTTAGAATCTTTAACAGAAGAACAATGGATAGCGGTAGAAATGTTAGCTACTCAGCTTGAGGAAGAGCGCGCGACAGTAACTCTTCATTAGATTATTTAATTCTCCACACTCTTACACCTATACAACTATCTTTCTTAGTTATAAAAGCTTTAACTTTAACCTTTACTCTTTTAGCACCTGAGTCAATAGCATAGATTAAAGGAGAAGGTTTAAGGGTGGGTATAAAAAAACTTTCTCCAATTTCCATACGCTCAAATGGCAGTATCCATTCAGGCTCATTATGCAACCTCATTATGTTCCTTTGCTTCTCTTAAAATATCTTGTAAAAACTTAGTAGTATCTATCTCAATAGTAGTAACAGAACTAAGACCCGTGGTAGGTTTCCATCCTACTCCCATACGTTTTTTACGGTCTTGAATTTTATATCCTTTCTGTTTCATTTGAAATACAAACTCTCCTACACTAACCCCATTCTTCGTTAGATAATCTCTTAGATGACGCTTTTCTATATACATTTTTGCTGTATCTATCTCAGCTCTAATAATTAATTCGTTACGAGGTTCCATAGCACATTTATGTCCATCTATAGCTAATACCCCTGTTTGATGAGTATTAATATATTCTCCTAAAATACTCTCATAATCAATATCATTTAATCTTATAATGTTATCTCTTACATTAATTATTTCCCCTACTACTTTTTTATATATTCTTTCTAAATCTAAGTCTACTATCCCTGCTTCTATAGCAATTTCACCTCCTGTAAAAGTTGAGGCTACTAAATTCTCATAAAATCTATAGGTAGTATCATTACCGAAGTCCGCTTTAAATCTTTGAGCCCATTTGTCAAGACCTGATTTAATAGTTTCTTTAGAAGTTTTATATAACTTTTGAATGTATTCTGGTCCTGCCCACCCATAGTTTTTTCGAAGTGGGTCAAATATATCTCCACCTGCAGTAGGGTCATCTACAAGCACTCTAGGTTTTCTTACTGTAAATTCAAGAAGTCTAGCTACTTCACCATTTGCATTTTTTTTGTAGTTTTGTATTTTGTCATACATAGGATGATTAGAAGTAAATATAGCAACAAGAGAGGCAGACTGCTCCTGTTCTCTTTCTGCATTAATAGATGCTTGCATCCTTATCTTAGCCTTACCACTTGATATTTTATGTACTAAATTAGATAGCACTTTTGCTTCTAGATTACCTACTTCATCTAAACCAAATGGTAAATTATGTAAAGATAAATATCTTCCTACCAGTCCATTTCCAGTAGACCCTTCTGTGCCTATCACACTTAAATTCTTAGGGTCACCCCATATGCTTAAAGCCGCATATAAAGCTCCAGTTTTTCCTGAGCCTGAATCAGAACTTGTAAGTGATACAGTTACTCCGCTGGTAGATGTATTATGCATTAATATAGAACCAAACCCTGTAAGCATAGTAAAGGCATGTAGCTCTAGGCTGGGTGTGTTAAGTTTATTAGCACATATCTTCCATGTATCATAGTCTCCTTCTGTTGTGACTAATTTAGCAATACCTTTTATAGAATCTGAAGTAGGACTATTAGTTATTAATCCTGTGTCACTAATTTCTTTATTTCCTATAACAAAAGCTTTATAATCTGGAGTCCAACCTAATTGATTTCTCATTATTTCAGCTTTATTTTTAGCTATTAAATATTCCCCCCATGCATAAATATAAGTCATTAAATATTTTCCTTGTTGGTTATTTGGGTTATACAATATACCTTGGCTAGTTATGATGTCTCTAAATTTATCTAATGCATATAAACTTCTCAAAGGTAACATAAAGTCTCGAACTGGGTCATGAGGTAGATGCACTCGCATCTCTAAACACTCGCCCTCAGTTGTACTATTTATTCTTCTAATAGGGTAAAGGTCATACTGACATACCATAATAGCTTTTTTACGAGGTAAAGCTTGACCATCATCATCAAATTCTTGGGGTGGCTCATAATAAATACCCCCCTCTTTACCCCCATAAACAAAAGGAGAAAGGTCTTTAGGTAGTCCTATTAATTTGTTGTTGCCTACCAATGGAGTATCCGTAGTTATGGCTGGGATAAACTCTTTCCCTATTGCTAAAGGATTAGTTATTTTACCTTTATGCTGACACCCATCACATAATCCAGGATTAACTGTATTGAATGTGACACATGAGTAAGGTTTGTCTTGTGTTTGGTTAGCTTTACGTTCAGTATCTTGCTTACTATATTTAGGGTGGTCTTCTGACATCATATGAATAGCTTCATCTCTGTCTTTGCAGTGTTGAGCTATAGAGAGACCAGCGTACCACATAGGTTCTTCTAAAGTCTTAGCATTTATAATGATGTGTTTTATTTGAGCACATCCTGTTCCTTTTAAACTGTGAACAACAATAGTTTTAAATACAGATTGAAAGTTGTCTAGCTTTAAAGCTTTTCTTTGGTCCTCGGTTAAAGGAGTTTTAGTATCCATCAAAGATTCTAAACTAACTTCAGTCTCACCTAATAAATCTATCCACCCTTGAAAACTACATACTGAGTCGTCCCAAGTTATAACCTTAGTCGAAGTAGGGGGATTAGTTTTATGATTAAGAGTATCAGGGCTACGTAGTATACGAGCTAAATCTGCACTCACAACAGGGTCAATGAATAACCCATTAGCCAAACAAAAATCTTTAAACTTTTCAGCATAAACTTTCCATTCATCTGCTGGTACATCTCTATCAAGAAACCAGTAAGCATGCACCCCTGTACCTGAATCCACTGTAACTGGGATGGGTAGACTATGGGCTACTACAAATTTATCCAAAGACTCTAATGCATCTTGCTTACTGTCGTACCCCTTACCTTCACCTACATCAAGGTCTACAAATAATGAGCGTACATATAAAGCCTTATCTGCCTTCCTACTATATCCACTGAAACTACTCATTGCTACAAACACATTAGTCTTTTGTTTACTCTTATCTTCAATTACTGTGACTAAATCTTCTATACTTTCAACAAATTTATGTTGTGTTTTTTTAGTATCAGGGTCTATATCAGCAACACAATAAACTCCTTGGCTAGGTAATGCCCTTTTATAAAAGTCTCTGTTCATATCAAACTTCTTTACTTAGATAAGCCTTAGCTTTTTTCGCTGAAGGGGCTGGTAGAATACCTTTGTCTAGGTCTATATTTATTTCCTCTATTAAATTTAAAACCCTCATGAGATTCCTCTCTTGAATATAGGTTCCCCTAAACCAGCCGTGAACAGCCATCCTTGTAACATTAAAGTAGCTAGCTATGTACAGTAATGGTATATTAGCTTTCACACAAACCTTGGCTAATTGAATTCCTACCCGTGTATCATCTGCTACTTGTAGCCCTATTAAAAATTTATCACTATATGGTCTTGCCATTTCTCTCTCCTATTTTTTATTTGTCCATCTATTTATAATGTTAGATACATCTTCATCTCTATTTTTGTCTGCCTCACTAGGTTGATGAGGGGTTTCTAAAAATACATCAAACTGAACTGTAGGTCTATCTTCATTATAATTATTTTGATTAACTGTTAGTGTAATCGCATTCTCTGCATCTTGACTTGTAGCTTTTATTTTTAATCCATCTAAATTTTTTTCCTCAATAGCCGCTACGGGTGAAAATAATATTTTAGGTATATCAGTGCTTTCATCAAATTGTAGTCTAGTTACTACTCTGCCTGCACTTATATTATTATTTGCAAGCATTTGAATATAGGGTCTAAAAGGATATCTCCCATTACTTTCTTTTCCAAAGCAAGACATTGCAGGTAGAACTAACTGTAGTATTTCACCAGATATATCATTAGCTAACACTACAGCAATCCTCCAAGATAATTTACATGCTGTTCCTACACCGTTGTTCCCTGAACCTCGTACACTATGTGTACATTGATAACAAGATTTAGCTTGAGCAATAGATATTTCTTTAGCAGGAGATTTCCCATCATGAGACCAACAAACGGGGCTTGTAATTTTCCCCGCTTGATAAGAACCCTTATAATAAGTACGAGTTACAGTATGTGCCATCTTTACTATAACTACATCAAGATGAGAGTCAGGGGCTTGTGCTACTTCCTCTCCCCCCATTAACATCCTAAACTTTTTATCTTGTAAAGAAATTCTACCAAGAGGCTTAGTTAAAATTCCTGATACTGCTAAAGTATCTGCATCTAGGGTACTAATCTTTTGTACCCCATTTATCTATAATGCCTGATATATCGCCTGAGTTATCTAAAGATTCAGAAGACTTACGTACTATTGGCTCTTCAATTTTATCTACAGGTGTAACCTGTACTTCAGGTTCTTCAAAAGTAGGCTCTACTTTAGGTGCCTCTTGTACAAAACCTTCTTCCTCACCAAAGCCAAAGCGGTCAGCACTACCTGTACCACCCTCTACATATTGAATAACTTGAACAGCTCTAAGTCTTAAAGCTATTCCAGCTCCTATTAACTTCACATAGTAAGGAGCTATTGAACCATTAACCCTAATTTCTGAACCACCCCAGATGTTACTATCTTTCATAACATTACCTTTAGCGTCAAAGATTGTAGGTGGATAAAGAGCCTTAGATTTAAACTTAATAATAACATTACCTGTTGGTTTGTTATCATCATCTAATTCATCCGTGTAAGGAGGGTTAGCTGTTTTAATATCTTTGCCGTGCTCTTTTTCTTGTATCTTAAAATTTTCTGCAAAAGCCGCATTTATCTGCTCAATAACTGGAGCCGCTTCTTTTTTAGATAAGATAAGATTAACTTTATATTCACCTTCTTCGTTAAACTTAGTATCAGGTTTTGATAGCCATGGGTATTGTGCTATCCCTTTTGGTGTTGTAAAAACATTTGGTGCTTGTGCCATTTTAATTCTCCTAATTATTTAGAACTTGGTTTACGTACAGTTATTTTAAATTCTCGCATACTACTAATTCCAGGGGGTAACCCTTCATCTTCACGACCACTTAAAAACTCCTTAAAGTTTGTTTGATGTATACGTTGTTGTAATAACTCAATAGCATCATGTTGCATTACATACTGTTTAAAGTTATCCCAATCGCCACACACAAAATTCTCTTTAGTAGATTTAATAATAGTCCCACCTACAGTACGAATACTGTCAGCTCCCACTTCATTACAAGAATTCAACAACACTTGCTCAATTTGGGCAAGGTCATTACTCAACTCCTTATCTTTTGAATCGTGCTCTCTAGATAATTTGTCTCGTTCGTTACGAATAGCTAAGTATGTCTCTACTAAACTATCCAGTTTTATTTCACTCATATTCCTATCTCCTCTCTATATAAATCAACTAATGCAGTATGCTGGTCTACTTTACCTCGTAGCATTGCATACATCCTTTTTTCAACATCAGACCCTTGTAAATGAACAACAGTCATTTTGTTTTCTTGTCCTACTCTATCCATCCTAGCAATACACTGCAGATAAACTTCCACAGACATAACAGGAGACCAAAATAATACTACATTTGCTCTAGTTAAAGTCACTCCGTGTGATGCTGACTGAGGTTGTACTACTAAAACTCTAGGCTCATCTGATATCTGAAACCTACTTATAATGTCTGCTCTTTTAGTTGCTGATACTGAACCATTAATTACTTCATTAGAGATATTATTTTTTGATAGATATTCAGAAACTATTTCTATCGTATGACGATAGGGAACAAATACTATTACTTTATGTTCTGTCTCTTCCATTACTTCCATAAGAGCATTTAGTCTAGGTTTAATATCAAATTCTACTACCTCTTTAGTGTCCGTATAAACTGCTCCCCCTGATATCTGTAATAATTTATTAAGCCCAGCCGCCGCATTGACAGCGGTAATAGATTCTCCTGACATCTCAATAAGCATCTGATTCTTTAGTGCTTGATAATATTTTCTAGCTTGAGCAGTCAAAGGTATATCTCTAGTCTGATACATCACTGAGGGTAAGTCTAAACATTCATCTTTAAAAAAACGAATAGCGGGCTGAAGTGCTTTAAATACAGCATCTTTAGAAGTAGGTCTAGGAAGCCATCTAAATCTAGAAACCTGATACATTACTTTATCTCGCCATGCATTTTTAAATTTAGGTACTCTCTCAGGGCATATTAATTTAGATAACCCATAGGCATCCTCAGGGGATTGTGAAGCAGGAGTTCCTGTCATCATCCATACCCTACAACTAGGGTGAATTATTTTATTTAAAGTTTTCCATCTTGAAGTAGATGTAGACTTATAAGCGTTACATTCATCTATTATAATTAAATCAAATTTGGCTCGTATAATATCTTCTTTGATGACACCTACACCATCGTAATTTATAATGGTAAAGTCATAGTTACTGTCAATAATTTTTTTCCTACTTACTGCACTACCGTGACACACTGCAGAAGTTCTATGCATACAAGTTTTAAATATATCTCCTTGCCACGCAGAGTACATAATTGATAGCGGGCAAATAACTAATACCTTTTTTATTTTATTAAGGTTCATTAAATAATCAGCCGCCCATAAAGCTGAAGAAGTTTTACCTGTACCTGCTTCATTAAAACAAAAAGCTTTATCGTTTAGTGTTAAAAATTCTGAAGTAATTCTTTGGTGGTCAAAGGGCTTGTATAGTCCTGACCATGAGTAGTCTCTTACTATCGGAGATGGAAGGTTCTTAGTAAACTTAATTATAGAATTTAATCTAGTCATTTCATCTAAGCCCCAGTGTATAAGAACATTAGATATATTTTTATCTTTAGAAATTAATTTACTTTTCTTTATATTCTGTAAAACTATGTCCGCTGATTCATTTCGTAGCGTCAATTTCAAAGCTTTGTTATCAATTAATTCCAATTTACACATCTCTCATTACGTTCGTTGGATGTTTATTATATCTAAAGGAATTTAAAAAGGCAACTACTATTTACTATTTCTTTTTACTTTCTCTTTTGCTTTTTTCGGAAATTAATTTTTTCTTAGAGTTACGGCGGAATGACCGATTTTTAGAAGGTGATTGAAGTTTCACACCTTTTTTGTTTGACCCACCTTTTGATAAAGCTACTCGGTGAGATACATCTTTACCCTCTCTTCTATCTGCTCTACCATTTTTATTAGCATCTGTTCCTGTCTTATCTATTTTACGGCGAGCACGTTGCCTTTCCATACGGCGAGGGTGTTCTACATTTCTAGCTTTTTGTTGAGCATATTCTTTTTTATAATCTCTTGCTTTTATTGCCATTTTTAGCTACCTTCTTACACCAATTAATAAAATCTTTTATAGTTAAGTTGTTTCTAAATGAGTTTACAGCACGACAAACAAGCTGTACATTATCCACATTATACTCTTCTCCAGCATTAATTCTATCAATACTTGCGTTGGTTTTTGAAACCTCTCCCCTTACTCTTACACATGTAAGCTTTGTTCCTGATAGTGCACACTTACCATCTTGGCTATCTAATATTTTAATTAAATCTAAAGAGGTAAGGTCTCCCTCTTTTTTAGATAACAAGTGTTTAAAATATAAATTCCAATTACCATTTTCTTTTTGGTATCTAGTCAGCACTTTATTAATCTTGCCACACTGTGCTGAACAACACATATATTTAGGGTGTAGTGTTTCAAATTCTTTATTACATGTTTTACAATTAACTGTATACATAATAATCTCCTATTTAAAATCTTCTTCTTGGTTTCCAATGGTCACAACTATCAACTGAACACCACCCACATAAAGGAGTAGGGTTAGCCTCCCATACATCTGTATCATAAGAATTTTCTAATCTTTTTAAGGGAGTCTCAAACATTGTCCATGACTTATCAATATCTTTTCTAAGATACTCTTCACTTACAAAGCTATTCTTCATAACAAATAGAAGCCCTGCTTTAATTTTAAGTACATCAGGAAAGTAAGTAAATACCATTAAAGACATCAACCTTAATTGTTTAGGGTCAGGATACTTGTTGCTTCCTGTCTTGTAATCTATAATAAAAGCGTGCGTGCCATCAACAATAACTAAATCTGCTATCCCCCTTACCCATCTGTCGTCACTTTTAAAATCGCACGGAGATTTATTATAGGTAAGTGCCATCTCATATTCAGGGTACTTATCTCCTGGTATATTAATTAATGTATCTACCATAGGTTTAAAGCGTTGATAGTTCTTAGCAAGCTCTTTTCCATCTTTTACATAGTCTTCTAATGCAGAGTGTACTTCTTTACCATACATCATGGCTTCATTCTCTTTAACAATATAATTCTTTAATACCCTTATCTCTTGGTATTGTTTGGGGCAGTTTTGATATTGCTTTAGTGATGAGTAACTCCATGTAAAATCAGCCATTATTAATCCTTTAAAAATTTTTCTCTCGTCTCGACACCTACGAATCCACAACTCTGAACTTCTTTAATACTAAAAGAAAATGCATTGCGTGATACGTGGTCATCAGGTAGGTTAGCATACTTTTCTAAAATACAACTCGCCGCTTTGTGTTGTGAACAATGTTCTTCAAAGTATTGCATCGCCGAAATGCAATTAGGAAAGTTGCCCACGTACTTATTATCTGTATAGCTTCCTGATAAACTGACTACGAGAATAAAGATTCCCTCGCCAAGCATATCAGTACCCCCAATAAGTTTGAGTGTCTTTGCACCCACAATTAGATTTATGACAGCTCATACATTTTCTAGTTAAACCCATCTTAATATTTTTATCATCTTCTGCTACGATTTCATCTTCCCATTGTTGTTTTAGTTCATGTACCGATACAAACTTACTATGCTCTATCATGCTAGCCATATTAACAATCTCCATAGTTATCCCCATATCCGCCCTCGCAAGTAATAGGTAAATCTTTTCCCCACTCAGGTGGTATAGACATTTGTTTCATAATAAAATCTAAAGCCTCTTGACTTTCTCCTTTAGGTGCTATACATACTATAGCATCATGTACTGTAAGAACAGGTCTATACTTTTTATTAATCTCAATCATCTGTTCTCCTATCACAATCCTAGCTAATGCTTGTACTACATTCTCAACTACCGAACCGCCCCATATCCCAATTTTTCCACGTCTTGACTTATAAACGAACTCACTGCGAGCCCCTGACACATCTTTCTCTAACTCAGGGTACCTCAGGTATAGGCTATTTGGTAGCTGAATTCCCTCTTTTGTAACCTTAAGAACATTATGGTTACCTAAATAATAAGGTGCTTTACCCTCTCCCCATATTGCTATATCTTCTAGTGCTCGGTCCGCTGCCGCCCATAAATCTATCACCTGATGATTTAATTGACGATACACCTTCACTAGATTCTGGCAATCAAAGTCCGATATCTTGGCACTGGGTGGTTGTGTCTCTAATGTGTGTTGTAGTTTCTTCCATCCTGTACCATATCCTAATCCTAATATACAAGTCTTACCAACAAATCGTTCGACCTTATTTCTTTTGTCTATCTTCTTGTTATATACCTTTGATGCAAAGTTAGAATATACATCTTCTCCTTTTCTAAATTGTTCTACCACATCTTCTTGACCTGCAAGCCATACTAATATACGAGCCTCAATTTGTGATGAGTCAACATTAAGTATCACATGGTTATCAGGGGGGAGGATAGCGTTCTTTAATGCTTTCTTTTTTACGTCACGACTTGGTAAGTTTTGAAAGTTTACTTTATCTGAGCCTGCCCATCGTCCAGTGTGAGCACCATAATACTTTAAAGGTATAGGTAACATACCCTTATTACGAGAGCCAATATCTATAAATCTTTCAATCCGAGATTCTTCCATAGTTGATTTTGTACCTAACCTTACAGCACATAGTTCTTGAATAAAACTATCTTCATGCTCACATAAATCTATAAAACCTAAATCATTTTTAGCTAGGGCATATGTTTCTTTATCAGTTGTAGGAGATATTTTTAAGGGTACTTCAATACCATGTTCTTCCAATAGTTCAGCAAACTGTTTGTTACTCGCTAACTTCTTTCTAACATCTTCCTCAGTTTCACACTTTAGTTTACTCATCAACGAACCAAGTAATGCTTTCTTTTCAGTCTTAACCTCATCTAATCTTGTAATAAGAAGTCCATCATCAACGCTTAACAAAGGTTGAATAAACATTCTTAGGGTTAAGTCTATGAGTTTAAGTTCTTCTAAAGGAAAAGAATGATAAAGAATAGCAAATAGTTTAGCAGTAAGCTCAACATCATTTTTACAGTAGCCCCCATAGCTGTGCAATTGATGAGGTAAGAAATCTTCTAGGCGTTTGCCTTTAGCATCCAGGACCTCTGTTCCTTTCTTCCCTAAATTATATCTCTCAGCAAGATATGCTAACGACCCGCCAGCATTAGTTCCATGTATCGCTCGTGCCATACATAAAGTATCTATATATACTTCAGGTATTATGTTGAATATCCATGCGAGTATGGTTCCATCAAACTGCATATTGTGAGCCACAAGTCCACACTCATGAATGTTATAGGTGTTTAAAACTTCTTGGAGTTCTTCGTGAGTACCTGAGTACCATTTAGTAGAGCTATCATCTACCTTGATAGCAAAGCCGATGACTTGAAATTGAGGGTCTCTTATGTAGTGTTCAGTTGTATACTTTCTTAATCCATAGCCTGTATCATAAAATGTTTCAAAGTCTATAGTAACAATGTGTTTCATTTTTTTCCTTTCTTAGGTTTAATACACACACCCTTTAAATCTTTTGTGTGCCCACACCACCACTGTTTATAGAAGTAGGTCGCAGGCTCTCCGCATTCTGCACATATTCTTTTTTTATTAAAGCCTACCATTTGTTAGCATATAAAGTATGTTCGTCTCTACAATTCACCGAGCACCATCGTCTTTTGTCTTTTATTTTCTTTTCACACCAAATACATTTACCTGAGTTATTATTTTCTACTGAAGTATCTACTGTTTTAAGAGTAAACTTAAGGCGAGCCTCTATCTCGTCATTAGCCTTATCTATTTCGTCAGCCAATCTTTCATACCCCTAGCATTATTAAAGGCGGTTGCTCTTGCAGATGAGGTTCTCTTTTCAGGAAGTTCTATAAGTCCTTGTTTGCCAAATTCTACCAAAGTAGAGTAGCCTATACCTGTCGCTTGAGATAGTTTGTTACGACTAAAGTTTGGTCGTTTCTTTTGCCACTCTTTAATTAGTTTAACCGCTTTGTCTTTATTTTCAGGAGTCATTAGACGCTATCGCTTTGATGCCAGTAACTATTCTTTTCTGTCATTAGATTAATCCTCACATGTACCTCCAACGCAGAATTTACCATTTAGTATTTCATCGGCTACATCATCTAAAGCTTGATGCTCTGCGTCAGAAACTTTGTTTTCTATTTTAGGTTGAGTGTCTTCATAAAATTCTTTGAGTTTGGTTGCGAACCAAGATAGTTTACCTGCATCATTTATTGCATCTTGTTCTGAGCCTTTTAATCCTATACGTGTATCATATTTCATAATTGTACCTTTAAGGTATCCTCTGTACTCTTCGTCTGTTAGTTTAGCACGAATAATATCTATTGTCTCTATACCTTGTGTGTAGTGGGGGGGACTATTTATTAAATCAAGAGACTCTTGATGTTGGAATGTACAATTTTGTACATTCGGGTTTCCTTCACTCATAATTAATTCCCTATTTCAATTGGTTTAATAACGACTCTAACATATCTATATTATGTTCGTCAATTATTATAGAGAATCCTTTAGCAGTCTTAATGTCTTTGAGATGTTTTCTTTGAAGTGCAGTAGGTCTACCTCCATTGGCTTTGCACTCTATACCAACGAATAATCCTTTGTAACAAGCAATGATATCAGGTACTCCATTAGCACCATAGCCACCTGTTGCAGGCATGCAATGATA
>Ga0208032_1000812_pt1 | contig 14947 bp, 12 predicted proteins | sample MalvirAntarct_66_FD_184254 | JGI IMG/M metagenome (GOLD analysis project Ga0208032, IMG submission 184254) | Marine viral communities from the Global Malaspina Expedition - Malaspina viral metaG Antarct_66 (SPAdes) (version 2) | ecosystem: Environmental > Aquatic > Marine > Oceanic | place: West... | reverse complement strand
TTGTAATACCGCCGCTAATTTCCTATAATTTTTAGTCTCAATTTTGTAAGTATCCTGAGTCAGCGTCCGCGCTCCAAATCCTTCCTTCCAAAATTGTAAACCCTGGTTAATGTTCAGGCCTTGGTGCCCATTGGAAGTTCCAAAATCGAAATAAGGCGTGTCCGGAAACATCTCGTTGATCAGCATCTCATGGAGGAGATCTAAACTTCCCAAGGAATTCTTATCGACATTACCGGAAATATATTGACAATGGGCCACTTGTGGGGTCTCAAAAATAGTCGCTCCGGCTACAATAGCGTCATTATGGTAAACATTGAACTGCTTGATATGCTCCGGGAATTTTCCTTTTAAATATTGAATTTCAGCTAAAGAATGCACCGGTTCCACCTGATGTTTTGTCCTTAGATTCGGAATCAAAACGCTGTTCCAAAACAATTTAAAATTATCGTCATGTACAACACGTAGGTCATGTTTTTTGCCACGGGTGATGCCTTCCAACCTACTTTTGCTTAGCTTGATTTTATGCTTATTGTCTATTACGGATAATGCATCCCGTTGCACAAGTTGGGCCTCTAAAATAAAATTGAAATAGTGCACTTCCTCAGAAGGCACGCGGTGGTAAATTGAAGGAATTTCTTTAAGCCATAGGTAGTTGAGTTGTTGCTGGTGCAAAAACTTTAGCAATGTTTTTAATCCTTCTAAAACCGTTTTAAATTTAATTTCTGGAGAGAGAAGTAGCCCACCGTAAGTTAAACCTTGGTGTGAGTGCACCGCATTACCTACCCTGTTGGCTGGCAATATCGCAATGAGTTGTTCTTTCTTATAAAGCAGTAGAGAAAAATCATCAAAACGATGTTGGTGGTAGTCCATAAAATCGCGCTGGAATAAAAATGTGCCATTTTTGCTTTTCCTCACGAAATCGTCCCAAGCCAACTTCAACTCTGGCTGATATTTTTTAAGGGAATACGTTTTCAAAGTTGACCAAATTAGAAGCGATGGGAAATTTAAAGAACATCCAAATTACAATATTTTACGGAGAGCTTCTGATTTTTACGTAATTATTATAGGGGTAAGCGGAGATTATGATTGTACAATTACCGTAGTAAACAAAAAAAAAGGAACTCCAAATGGAATTCCTTTTATATAGTGAGCTAAAACAGTTCTAGTTGTTTTTATTTCTTTTACGTTCAACTTCCGTAAGGTAGATTTTACGTAAACGAATATGATTAGGTGTTACCTCAACATACTCATCTTTTTGGATGTATTCCAGCGCTTCTTCCAATGAAAATTTTATCGCTGGTACAATACGCGCTTTATCATCAGCACCTGAAGAACGGACGTTACTCAATTTCTTGGTTTTTGTAACGTTTACTGCCATATCATCGCTACGGGAGTTTTCTCCAATAACCTGACCTTCGTAAATATCTTCACCCGGATCGATAAAGAACTTGCCACGATCTTGTAGTTTATCAATAGAATACGGAATTGCTTGACCTTTTTCCATAGACACTAAAGATCCATTTTGACGTTCTGGGATACCACCTTTAAGCGGCTGGTATTCCGTAAAACGGTGAGACATGATGGCTTCACCAGCAGTAGCGGTCAACAATTGATTACGCAAACCGATGATACCACGAGATGGGATCAGGAATTTACATACCATACGGTCGCCTTTAGCTTCCATGCTTAACATTTCACCTTTACGCATCGTTACCATTTCAATAGCCTTACCTGAAACAGATTCTGGTAAATCAATAGTCATTTCCTCAACCGGCTCACATTTAACACCATCAATTTCTTTAATGATTACTTGTGGTTGGCCAATTTGAAGTTCGTAACCTTCACGACGCATTGTTTCTATCAATACAGATAAATGCAATACCCCACGACCAAATACCATGAATTTATCAGCACTATCCGTTGGATTAACGCGTAATGCTAAGTTTTTCTCAAGTTCTTTAGTCAAACGGTCTTTGATATGACGAGAGGTAACAAATTTTCCATCTTTACCAAAAAACGGAGAATCGTTAATGGTAAATAGCATACTCATTGTAGGCTCATCAATGGCGATTGTTTGTAAACCTTCTGGATTTTCAAAATCGGCAACAGTATCGCCAATTTCAAATCCTTCCAATCCAACCAAAGCACAAATATCTCCAGCTTGAACTTCTTCAACCTTTCTACGACCCACACCTTCAAATACGTGAAGTTCTTTAATTTTAGATTTCACGACTTTACCATCGCGTTTCACTAAAGAAATGTTCATTCCAGTTTTGAGAGTGCCTCGTTGTAAACGTCCAATAGCGATTCTACCCGTAAATGAAGAGAAATCTAAAGATGTAATCAACATTTGGGTCGTTCCTTCAACTACTTTATGAGAAGGGATATGCTCAATCACCATATCTAACAATGGCTCAAGAGAATCGGTTGGTTTTTTCCAATCGGTACTCATCCAATTGTTCTTTGCAGAACCGTATACAGTTGGGAAATCCAACTGCCACTCTTCCGCACCCAATTCGAACATTAAATCAAAAACAGATTCATGGACTTCTTCTGGAGTACAGTTTTCTTTATCCACTTTATTGATAACCACGCAAGGTTTTAAACCTAAATCAAGGGCTTTTTGAAGCACAAAACGCGTTTGTGGCATGGGTCCTTCAAAAGCATCCACCAATAGCAAAACGCCATCAGCCATATTCAATACACGTTCAACTTCACCGCCAAAATCCGCGTGACCAGGAGTATCAATAACGTTAATTTTTGTATCTTTATAAATTACGGAAACGTTTTTAGAAGTAATGGTAATACCTCTTTCACGCTCCAAATCGTTATTATCAAGAATTAAATCACCTGTGTTTTCGTTCTCACGAAACGTTTTACAGTGGTACATAATTTTGTCAACCAACGTAGTTTTTCCGTGGTCAACGTGTGCAATAATTGCAATATTTTTTATCTTTGCCATATATATGGTGCCATTTTTCAGCGTGCAAATGTACGTTATTTTTTTTTACAAGCCCTCAACCAAAGCTCCGAATTTTGATTTTTTTTCTAATCTTATAATAAATTTCCTACTCAGCAAGCCCTTCACAATTTATTGAACCACATAATTTTAGGGTTTTCTTGCGCGGTTCAACGCTAATTTTTCGGTGTTGGCCAAACTCTTCAATATCTATACAAACCTTCCGCTTTTATGAGGAATGCCCAAAAATGGGCTGATGGAAAGAAAATTTATGGGGTTAGGTTCATCCCTTTCCAATTTTTTCCAGGACGAAAGAGTCGATATCCCATCAAAATGAAACATAGCCATACCTTAACCCAATCATAGAAAAACACAATAGCCTGGGTAGTGCTTCACACATTATTTCCGTAACTTTGCAATCTCAATAATACATAACACATGACTCTTAACGACGTTCCCAAATTAAAACATATTACAGCTGATAATTTCTTTTTACTCTGTGGCCCTTGCGCTATTGAAGGAGAAGATATGGCATTGCGAATTGCTGAAAAAGTAGTGCGCATTACCAATGATTTGCAAATCCCTTATATTTTTAAAGGCAGTTTTAAGAAAGCGAATCGCAGCAGGATTGACAGTTTTACTGGGATAGGCGATGAAATGGCGCTCAGGATTTTACGAAAAGTTTCGGAAACTTTTGATGTGCCTACCGTCACGGATATTCATGAAATCTCTGATGCGGCCATGGCTGCGGAATATGTAGATGTCCTACAAATTCCGGCTTTTTTAGTAAGACAAACGGATTTGGTAGTTGCGGCAGCAGAAACCGGAAAAGTTGTCAACCTTAAAAAAGGCCAGTTTATGAGTCCAGAAGCCATGAAACACGCCGTGCAAAAAGTAAAAGATGCAGGCAATGAAAAAGCTTGGATTACAGACAGAGGCACCATGTTTGGCTACCAAGATATGATTGTCGATTTTAGAGGCATTCCTACCATGCGTCAGTACGCCCCAACGGTGTTAGACGTAACACACTCACTACAACAGCCCAATCAAAGCATCGGAGTTACCGGAGGCCGTCCTGACATGATTGAAACCATAGCCAGAGCGGGCATTGTTAATAACGTTGACGGACTTTTTATAGAAACCCACTTTGATCCGGCAAACGCCAAAAGTGATGGCGCCAACATGCTCCACTTAGATAATTTAGAACACCTGCTCAGAAATCTTGTGGCTATTAGAAAAGTAGTCAACACGTTGTAAAACACCAATACATGTTTCATAAAATTATAACACCTATTGTTGGTGCACTCCTTTCTTTGCTCACTTTTAACGCCTACTCCCAAGACCACATTCAACCAGAACGCTATACAGCATCTAATAAAGGTAAGTTTTTTATGAGTTGGGGTGGCAACAGGGCCAAATATTCAAAATCTGATATTACTTTTGAAGGCAACGACTATAAATTCACCATTAATAGCGCCACAGCGCACGATAAACCGAAAGGTTGGCATATCGATTATATCAATCCGAAGCGTCTGACCAATCCGCAGACGAATTTTAAATTGGGGTATTTTATTTCTGATCATTACACCGTATCTTTAGGTTTAGATCATATGAAATATGTGATGTCCTCAAACCGACATAGAGACTTGGACGGTTATATTGATTTGCCATCAGAACATGTAGGGTCCATTTACAACGGCGTTTATGATCAGGAAAATTTTAGAGTTTCTGAAGAGTTTTTACAGTTTGAGCATACCGATGGATTGAATTATATTTATGCGGGCATGGCGAGGTATGACGATATCTCTTCGCTATTCAACATTCAGAATACAGATAAGATTCAACTCAATGTGACGGAAGGATTTAGCGCTGGTGTGTTATACCCAAAAACCAACGCGACACTTTTCAATGACCAACGTTACGACGCTTTTCACGTCTCGGGTTTTGGGCTTTCTGCAAGTGCAGGATTAAACTTGACCTTCTTTAAACACTTTTTTATTCAAGGCGATCTTAAAGGAGGCTTTATTAATATGAGTGATATTAGAACTACACCAAACACTAGCGATAGTGCATCACAACATTTTTTCTTCGCCGAAAGCATTTTTAGCATTGGTGGCATATTTAGAGTATAACTATGATACAAATTAGACAAGCAACACTAGAAGATTTACCGGAGATCACCTCACTTTTTAGAGACACCGTACGCCACATAAACACTAAGTTTTACACTGAGAAACAGATTGAGGTTTGGGCTTCGGGTGCTGATGATTTAGATGTTTGGAAAAAACGCATAGAACAGCAGTACTTTATTGTGGCCGAGGTCAAAAAGCAAATTGTAGGATTTTCGTATTTAAGCAACGGTTACGAATTGGAAGGTCTTTATGTAAGTAAAACTTACCTGAGACGCACTGTGGGTTCCAAATTGCTGCGTATTATGGAATCTCGAGTGTCGATTAATGGATTTGATGTGATTAAAGCAGATATCAGCATCAATGCCCTCGATTTTTTTGACTCCCATTACTACGAAGTTGATAAAAAGCAGAAAAAGAACATTAAAGGACTGGCTTTTCAAAACTATACCGTATCTCGCGAATTGTAATCTAAAACCGTTAGTTCGTTAGAGCGTATATTAAGCATTTGAAAATACGACTTACGCACAACCCCTGAGACCCCCTTACTTATAACACTTTACCTTAAATAAATGCGATGGTTAAGAAACTGATTAAAACCCTGCTCCTATTGTTAACACTGCTCATTATTGGAGTTGTGGCTACCAACTATTGGATGGTTTCTAAAGCGCAGGATCAGATCTATAACGACACCTCCACCATCCCTAAAAACAAGGTAGGCTTGCTATTGGGCACCAGCAAATATGTGAGTTCGGGAACCATCAATCACTATTACGCCTACCGTATTGATGCGGCCGTAGCGCTTTTTAAAGCGGGAAAAATAGATTACATTTTGGTTAGTGGTGATAATGGCAGCAGCAATTACGACGAGCCTTCAACCTTTAAAGACGACCTCGTGGCCAGAGGTATTCCTGGAAACCGAATTTTCTTAGACTTTGCTGGCTTTAGGACTTTAGATTCTGTGGTCCGGGCAAAAGAAGTCTTTGGCCTCTCTACATTCACCATTATTTCGCAACAATTCCATAACGAACGAGCCATTTATTTGGCCAAACATTTTAACATTAATGCGATTGCTTTTAATGCCAAGGATGTGAGCAACCGCTACGGCTTTAAGACACGATTTAGGGAATATTTAGCCCGAAGTAAAGCTGCCGCGGATGTGGTATTTAATATGCAACCAAAATATTTGGGTGAAAACATACGCATCGAATAGCAGGTTTTCGTTTGAAAATGAAGCGGGAGAGCACCAAGCTAATTGATACGCTCATCTTTTAGATTTGACCCTTATTAAAATCTATATTTAGGTCCCAAGGTATTTATCTTATTGAGTCCTAGGCTACAGTACGCACTTAACAAGGTACCACTATTTTTTGTAGACCTTAAGAATACATCAATCATCACTACACATATTGCGCGAAATTTCTTTATTTTAGGTCTTTATTAATCTAATAAGACCACATGAAAAAAATTTATACCTATTCCTTTTTAATGCTTATGGTGCTATGTTCCTGTAAACAGGAAGCTAAAAAAGAAGCAGCGCCTCTCACCATGGGCCCACTCACCATTTCGAAAGCACAACCCGTGCCCGGAGATGAGATTGACCTCACGTATAAAACTGATCAAGAGTTTGAAGGCTTCTACAGTTATATGGTAGGAGACACCTATTATCCTGTAGACATTGACTTTTCAGAAGCAAATGGGGAGCAGAAAAGTTCAATAAAGATTCCGGATTCGGCCGTTGCGCTCTCATTTATACTACAAGTTGATGGTCAGTATGACCACAATGACGCGAAAGGCTATTTCCTACCACTCTACACGAAAGATGGGTCAATCTTACCAGGTAGCAAGGCTGCCACCGCCAAATATGCACTTCAAAATGGCAGCAATTACGGAATTAAAACGGACGCCAAGGCCACTTTTGAAACCATAAAATCAGATATCACGGCCCATCCAGAACTTCAAAAAGATTGGAATACGACTTATTTTGAAATGGCTTATAAAAATGATAAAGCCGAAGGTAAAAAGTTAATTGATGCCTACACGACTTCCATCCTAAAAAAATCGGATCTCACTGAAAAAGAATACACCTCAGTCTTAAATTCTTATTCGTTAATGGGAGAAGAATCTAAAATTGATTCCTTAAAAACAGTGATTATTAAAAAATATCCAAATGGCTCTACTGCCAGATTTGACATTTTTGACCAATTTCAGAAAGAAACTGATTTAGCAAAAAAAACAGAACTCTTTAAAATATACGAAACGGCAGTATCCAAGTTAGACAATATAGGCAACTATATGGCGGAAATTTTAGCGAATGAGTATTTTAAAAATAAAGATATAGAACACTTTGAAACTTACTTATCCAAAATTCAGGATGATAGTCGGAAAGCGGCAACCTACAATAGTTTGGCTTGGCCAATGGCTGAAAAAGGAGAAAATCTAGAACAGGCTGAAACCATGTCAAAAAAATCGTTAGACCTGATTGCCGGTCTACAAAAAGATCCAAAAGACAAACCCAATTATTTGACTAAAAAACAACATATTCAAGGGTTAGACTACCAATACCGCATGTATGCTGATACCTATGCGTTAATACTATTTAAAGAGGGCAAGGTCGCTGATGCCATTGCCTATCAAGAAAAAGCACAGCATCCAAAATTACAGGATGTTGATGGGAATACACGTTATGTTGAGTTTTTAATGGCAGACCAACAATACGATAAGGTGGTGACTAAAGCGGAAACCTACTTAAAGTTAGGACATGGTAACGCAAAAATTAAGGAGGCTTATAAAACGGCCTATCTGAAAGTCAATCCTGAGGCTAAAGATGTGAATGATCAGCTTTCCGATTTTGAAGAAGAAGCTTACAATACCCAATTTGCCGCCATTAAAAAAACCATGCTCAATGAAGAAGCACCAGCATTCAGCTTAAAAGATATGGAAGGCAAAACGGTATCCTTGGCAGAACAAAAAGGGAAGACCGTTATTTTAGACTTCTGGGCAACCTGGTGCGGCCCGTGTAAGTCCTCCTTTCCGGGAATGCAGGAAGTGGTGACCAAATATAAGGACGATGATAACGTGGTTCTGTTATTTGTAGATACTTTTGAAAAAGGTGCAAACCGAGAAAAAATGGTGGAAGACTTTATTAAAAGCAACAATTATGATTTTCACGTGGTCTATGATCCTGCCATTGAAAACAGTAGAGATTTTGAAGTGGCAAGCAAATATGATATTTCAGGAATTCCAACCAAAGTGATCATTGGTCCTGACGGACGCATGAAATTTAAATCGGTAGGCTATAGCGGTTCCAACGAAAAGCTAGTTAATGAAATGGATATTATGATTGCCATTTTAAAATCATAATACGCCGAATGACTCATAAAAAAGCCTGAACATTGAGTTCGGGCTTTTTGTGTTTTATTGACCTTTTACATATTCCTCCAAATAACTGAACCGTTCAGTAAGGCGCCGGTTAGACGTGACCTTAGCTCGTTTAAGAATGCCGCGTTCATCATCATTAAAAAACGCTGGAAGTACATTTTCTAGAAACATATCCCCAAAACCTTCACTGGCATCTTTAGGGAGTTCACAGGGTAAATTATCTACCGCCATCACACTAATTGAATTTTCTGCACCGAAAGCCACTTCTTTTTCTTTTTGCGCGTCATAACCATAAAAAGGATCTGCAATGGTAGACGGCCGTATAGTTGAAGCTACAGGACCATCAATATCGCAACTGATGTCGGCGATGAAATTAATTCTGAATTCGGACGATTTTGCATCCTCACGTGTAAACAAATAAGGTGCGTTATTTCCGTAAAAATGACCAGCTATAAACAAGTCCGACGTTTTGGCATAAGCCATAAAATTACTTTCATAGCCGGTTGGGTCTTTATAAAACTGCTGCTTATTTCCCACCTTACCGTCTTTACGCTTGTTGTATTCCATGACATCCACCATACAATAAACAGGTTCTGAAAACTCAGAGGTAAGGTAAAGTGCATCACTCACCTCTTTAATTTGAAGATGATCTAAAATCTCCTTGGCACCATAAGCTACTTTTCCAGTTCCGGAAAGCAGAATCTTAATATTGGGAATCGTTATTTTATCCAGTTCCTCTTTAACCGCCTGCAAATCTGAAAGTGTTTCTACTTTGGGCAATTCAAAAAGATTGTCCCTTAAGCCCAGACCTCTAAAGCCATTATAGGCCCCAACCAAGCCTGCATACCGCCCAAAGCCAATGAGACGGGCACCGCTCTTTTTTACTATGGTTTCGTGGTCATAAAGTTCAATATTATTCTCAAGAATAGCCTGAAGCAATCCTCTGTTGTAAGGTTGTTTTTTTATGGTATGCGAAAAGAAAAAGTATTTCTTATTGGGAATTAGCGCCGCAATGGGAACTTCCTTTACTCCAAGCATCACATCAGCCGCAGACACATTTTCTGTGACTTCAAATCCAAGGGCGCGATAGGCAGCATCAGGGAATATTCTCAATTCACTTGCTTCCACAATAAACTCCGCTTCGGGAAATTGCATTCTAGCTTCCGCTAATTTTTCTGGAGAAAATACGACACGTCTGTCGGGTGGATTCTTACGTTCTTTGATGATGGCAAATTTCATTGACAATGCAGGTTATAAATAGGTTGTAAGTGCTAGATGTTCCTTTTAAGAATGGAATCAAACGCATCCATAGAATTTCTAAAAAAAACAAGCGCCACGAAAATAAGTGGATTTGCAAGCTTTAGCAAAATTTTACTTACTAAAATATTTATAAGATGCCCTAAGAGACTACTTTATACTACTAGAGATTCCCCCGCAATACAGGAATTTCTAGGTATGGACACTGTATTTCCTGAGGAATAGCTAATAAGAGCTTATCATTTCTCGATATTTTTTGGAAATTTTGGAGCGGATTTTAAGAATGCTTTTTCATAAAACGTCAAGCGAATTCCTAACAGTAACACAAAGCCACCAATGATCATCTGTAGCGAAATTTGCTCATCGAGCAACCACCAAGCCAGGATAGAGGCCAATACCGCTTGACCTAACAAACTCACTGACACCCGAGTGGCACGCATGTGTTTGGTTGCAAAACTGATGAGCAACCAAGCTAAGAGTTGGCAGACGATGCCCTGAATGGCCAGCACCAACCATCCATTGGTCGAAAATCCGCCAAAAGGTTCTCCTAAGGCATAGCTTAAGATCCCAAGCGCTATCACTGAGGAGACTAAGCTGATGGTCATAAAAGTAAGGACCTGCAATTCTCCCAAAATCCGTTTGCTGGTCAACATATAAATTGCGTATAACATCCCGGATAAAATACCAAAGATGAAAGCCAAGTTGAAGTCGAAATTCAAAAAAAGATTAAAGCCCACTAAAAGTACCATCCCGATAATGGCTACAACGGTGCCAATCCAGAAATTCTGCTTGGGTTTATCCTTGAGAAATAAAAACGCACCAATACCCACCCAAACTGGCGACAGATTGGTAAGTAACGTGGCTTGGGTGGCGGTAGACTGCTGAATGGCGATATTCCAAACCCCGACGTCTAGACCAAAAACGACCCCACAAATAACCGCCAACCAAAATGCTTTAATTGAGGTGACTTTAAATTGTTTTGTAATGATGACATAAGGCACCAATATCACCGAAGCAATGGCCATCCTATAAAAGGCAGAAATCAAACCCGGCGTTAAATTCAACTTTACCAAAATTGGAAAAATAGAAATACAGATGATTCCAACAGCAAGGGCAATTCGAGGTTTAGTCATGAAGATACTTTGTTGATAATTAAAGACGGCAAAATTAGTTGATCTGTCCAAGACTACCTTGTATTAAATTAGCTATTTATGATACTATAGTGTCCCAAGAAAGTTTTAGCTTAGAAATAATTGAAGATAATTTTATTACCTCCGAAACTATTCTTTCCGAAGGCAGCAACTTCCTATAATGGCATACTTTTTGAAATAAAATGGACAGGTTACAAGATTAGAAGAAACTTTTTGATAACTTTGCAATCGCCTTTGTGTTTTGAGTATTTTAGGATGCCTCGCACAGAAGGATTAGTACACTTTTAATAAATGGGGTCGACTGGTTTTGACAGCGAGATTTATTGAACGGTAAGCACGTCGTGTAATGAAATTGAAACACGTAAAAGACTATTTCAAACTTTTAAACGGCGAGAATAACTACGCTTTAGCTGCATAATCCGAATTACAGTAGGATTTGCTAATCTCTACTAGGTAGGGAAGCTAAATGTCTCTTGAAAGCCCTGGTCAGCGGCGGTCAGTTCAGAGACATCGTAAATGTTGACATAGAGAGTGAAGCGCTTCGATTTGCTCTTGAAACTAAAGAAGATAAGTTGTAAGTGGGTTGTCTTTAACCAGCTTGCAATCGAAAACCCAAGAAAAGAATAAGCGTGTAGAAGGCCCTTTAGTAACTTGTTTGGACGAGAGTTCGATTCTCTCCGACTCCACAACAATAAAATAACCACGCCAACAAAGGCGTGGTTTTGTATTTAGGTCTACCGGAACTTACTTTAAGTTTGTAGAATATTACAATATATTAGCGCTTAACTACGTGCTTCCCAATCGTTACTTTATATTTTTAAAAAAACAACACAGCTAATTTCTATGAGGCTGTGACACAACCAAATAAAATAATCTCTGAGAGTATTTGCCATGCGACACCAATAGTAAAAAATCCATCAGAAGGACAAATATCTTATACCTTTTTTCTACCCAAAAAACTAGCCCCTAATGCGATAATTCCTAACCCTATGGTGATATAAGAATTGGTGTTGTCTTGTTCTTCAACCTTTAGCGGCCCCACACTTACTGAAGCCTCTGGAGCAATCATCGTATAAATGCCATAGATTAATAATACGATTCCGGCGATCCTTAAAATGGTTTTGATTGTGTTATTCATTATCATCAAATTTAGTTTGGGGTAAAAGATAATGAATATAGATCTGGAAATTATACAGCTAAGTGATTGGGTAGATATTTATAGAAATTATTGCACCCTTGAAGGCTTAAGAATTAAACAATCTGTTTCGTAATTTTGATTTTAAATAGCTCATCGTTTAAGTTGTTTGATGAAATCTATTGACTGTTTGGTTAATCGTTCTATTTCGGAATAGTCAAAATTGCCATCGGTATCCTTGGCAATCAATTTTGACCCCATCCCAACACAAGTGACACCCGCGCCAAACCATGCCTTTAAACTCTCTTCTGTGGGTGCCACACCTCCTGTAGGCATTATACTCGTCCACGGACATGGTCCTTTTATGGCCTTTACATAATTGGGACTGTAGGCATCACCTGGAAACAATTTTACAATCTCACATCCCAATTCTTCTGCTTTGGCAATTTCAGTTAAGGTCGCACAGCCCGCTGACCACAGTACTTTTCGCCTGTTGCAGACTATAGCAATATCTTCTCTGAGCACTGGTGTCACCACAAAATTAGCTCCCATTTGCAGGTACAGTGATGCCGCGGCAGCATCCGTAACCGACCCTACGCCCAACACCATTCCTGGAAGTTCAGCCAGAGCATATTTGTTTAATTCTGCAAATACTTCAAAAGCAAAATCCCCACGACTCGTGAATTCCAACAAGCGTGCCCCACCATCATAACAGGCCTTTAAAACTTTTTTGCTCACTGATATATCATCATGATAAAACAACGGGACTAAGCCGGTAGTATGCATCAATGTTGCTACTTGTATTCTTGTATATTGTGCCATCTTCTAAATCATCTTGAGACCGCCCCTGAGGCATCTCCATTTATTAATTTTTCTATTTCAGCGAGCGTGATTAAGTTATAATCACCAGAAATCGTATGTTTTAAACAACATGCTGCGACTGCAATGCTTAATGCTTTTTGTTTATCGGTGTCATGAGTGATCAATCCATAGATCAATCCTCCCATAAATGCATCGCCACTTCCTACCCGATCGACCACTGGCGTGACGTCTTTAACCTCAGCGCTAAACAGTTCCTTTCCATCGTATAACACACCCCCAATTTGTTGATGAGACGCACTAATGGAATACCGTAAGGTGGTGGCCACGATCTTTAAATTTGGACACTTTTTATACAATTGGTCATATAATTGAGGTAGCGATTTTTCATCCTGGTAATCCGGATCTACTTTGTCGAATCCCAACATAAAGAAAGCCGTATCCAAATCGCCCAGAATAATGGTACTGTATTTTAGCATTTCAGGCATGACATCCTTTGGCGCTTTACCATACTGCCACAGTTTCGATCTGTAATTGAGATCACAAGAAATGGTGATTCCCAGTTGATGTGCTGTTTTAATAGCTCTTAAGCATTCTTGTGCTGCAGCTTCTGAAATGGCAGGCGTAATACCACTCCAATGAAACCAAGTTGCGTCTTTCAAAATAGATTCCCAATCTAATTCGCCAGCTTTAATAGTCGCCATAGCACTATTTGCACGGTCATAAACTACGTTACTTCCACGTGTACCTGCACCGGTCTCGAGGTAATAAATCCCTAAACGATCGCCGCCATAAACAACATTTTTGGATTCCACATTAAATTTACGCATTTCCATTAAGGCGCATTGACCGATTTCATTTTTGGGAAGTCGCGTTACAAACTCAGTGCGAACACCATAATTTGCTAAGGACACCGCCACATTGAATTCACCCCCACCGTAAGTCGCAGTAAATGTATGGGCCTGTGAAAACCGCAAATGACGCTCCGTGGATAAACGCAGCATCACTTCTCCAAAAGTGACTACTTTATTCATTATTGATATATTTACTTTGGTTAAATCTTTCCAAATTTAAGGTCTTACTGAGTTGGTACATGCGTCAATTCAGTTCTCGAAATTATTCACGGAATACAATATCTTTAATAAGAAAACATCTTGTAAATTTTCTACAGTACTAGATGAAATATTGACAGGATGACATCTAGCACAAACGACTGTCTAAGTAGCACTGCTCCCTAAACGCTATAGACATCCTGCCAATCAAAATATAACATTCTACGATGGCCATCTTAGCTAAATGCTAATCCACCGTTAATGTCCACATTATTTCCAGTTATGAAAGAGGCTTCATCTGAGGCTAAATACGCCACTAAATCTGCAACTTCCTCGGCTTGTCCTTCACGTCTTAATGGGGTGCCGTTGGCCACATTTGTGCGCACTTGGGCACTAGTAAAATCATCGTGAAATTTGGTGGCAATCATACCAGGACACAATGAGTTGACACGGATGCCTTGAGGACCAAATTCTTTAGCCAATGATCTGGTATAAGTTAACACAGCACCTTTAGAAGCCGCATATAATCCTGATCCAGGACCTCCGCCATCTCGCGCTGCTTGCGAGGCAAAATTCACAATGGCGCCACCTTTACCCATTAACGGCTTAAAAGCTTTGGTGGTGAATACCGTACCTTTAAAATTGACATTCATTAAGAGATCATAGAATTCCTCATCAATTTCTTCGATAGTTTTTCTTGCAAATAATCCCCCCGCTACATTTACTAAGATATCTACCTTATCACCATAAGCTTCTTTTGTTTTGGCTACCAGTGTATCAATATCTTTTTGCTTGGTAACGTCTGCATATACCGCAATCGCTTCTCCCCCATTGTCTTTAATCAATTTAACAGTTTCGTTACCTTCTTCTTCACTGTCAAAATAATTGACGACTACTTTCGCACCATTTTTAGCTAGTTTTAGCGAAACGGCACGTCCGATATCACGGGCACCTCCAGTGACTACTGCTACTTTTCCTTTTAAATTACTCATAATATTAAAATTTAATTATTGATTATTATTATTTAATGTTTTGCTTTTACCGGTTCTATTCTTGGGCATAGT
>Ga0208032_1000811_pt1 | contig 14970 bp, 10 predicted proteins | sample MalvirAntarct_66_FD_184254 | JGI IMG/M metagenome (GOLD analysis project Ga0208032, IMG submission 184254) | Marine viral communities from the Global Malaspina Expedition - Malaspina viral metaG Antarct_66 (SPAdes) (version 2) | ecosystem: Environmental > Aquatic > Marine > Oceanic | place: West... | reverse complement strand
ACCAAAACGTGCACGAAATCGCTGGGTATAAAGCTGCAGGCCCAGTTCGTTGCCATAGAAATCGGCATGCTTGTAGGACAGGCTGGTGGCCAGCGTTTCGTTCTGAGGAGCCTTGCCCTGCGGGTCACCTTTACGCGAAGTGGCGGGAATCTCAGCGTTGGCGTTACCCGGTACGTTGACGTACTCGTGTTCGCCTTCGACTTCGTAGCGATTGATCATCAAGCCGATGTTCTGATTGTCATCCAGCCAGTAGCCGAGCTTGAGCAGCAGATCGGTGCCGGTCGAATCCATCACGTCGCCCTGGGTGTCGTCGACGCCGATCAGATCCCCATTGGCGTCGTAGAACATGCCCTGAGTCTGCCAGCTGGCGGCGGCAAGGTAGTCGAGATCGCCCTGGGTGCCTTCAACACGGTAGTCAAGTTTGTAGCCCAGTCCTTCGGACTCGTAGTCTCCGGGTGCGGTAAAGCTGACGCCCGCGTGCTGGCGCAGCGCACCGCTGGCCGGGCGGCGGGTGACATAGTTGATGATACCGCCCGTAGCGCCCAGACCGTGCTCGGCACTGGCGCCGTGGATGACTTCGATGCGTTCGACCATCGACAGGTCGATGACGTAACCGTCGCGTTGGCTGTCACGCAGCGGTGTGGACTGCGGTACGCCGTCGATGAGAATCAGCGCCGAGCGGCCGCGGAAAGTCTCGCCTGCGCTGCTCATCTTCTGCCTGCTTGGCGAATAGGACGGGATCAGGTTGCTTAGCACTGCGCCATGATCCGAGGTAATCGCCAGTTGTTGTTCGATCTGTTCGCGGCTGATCACCGTAATTTTCTGTGGCGTCTTGCCGGCCTCGCTGCGGGCGCGTGTCGCGCTGATGGTTACCGCCTCAAGTTCAGCGGCCTTTTCGGCGAAGGCCGGGACCGACAAGAAGGAAATCGACGCGAGCGAAATGGACAGACACAGACAGGATTTGCGGAACACGAGAAGCTCCCGATATTGGTGTTGTTGGGAAATCGGGGCGGGAATGTAAACTAAATGAAAATAATTGGCATTAGCTTTGTCGTCATGCTGACGCCAATGGCCACCTCGCGGGTGTTATCGCCGGGAACAAAGTGCTCTGCATCGGGCATTCGACGGGTGAAGTCATCATTTAAGAGGCGTTGATACAAAATGTAAGCCGGCACTTGGGCCGGATGCCGCGCAGGTCGTCTGGACCTGAGGCGCGCTGGTTCGCGGCGAACATGTCGCGCAGGGCAGGGCGATTGGCTTGATGCGCTCGGTGTTGCGGAGGGAGGCTGCTGGGCCGCAGACGAAGAGTTCGTAGCAGAAAATAAGCGGCAGAAAGCAAAAAGGCCCACCGCATGGGTGAGCCTTTTTGTTCGGATTAGTGGTGCCAGGGACGGAATCGAACCAAGCGCTACAGCCTTCGTCCTTTATGGCTTCGTTTGGTTTGTTGCTTCGGGGGTTCCCCCAAAAATGCCCCCAAATAGAAAAGTGCCTCCTTTACTTGCGAAATCGTTGCCGACAATTCAATCGTGTTATCGGCCTCGCGCGCGCAGGCATATGGCTCCCCAAAAATATAAATTTTAGTGATTTGATAGGCTCCCTATAGAACAGAAGCCGCGATCGTCCTGCGTTCTGGTCAAGTAATCGGCAGAAGTTGAGGTGCTGGTATCATCGGGAATACGCTTCTGATAGCGCCCCGACCTGGCGAACATGTTCGTCGCGCACGGCGTTCTCCGCTAAGGGATCGCTACTGTGAAACCAGTTCGCCTTTAATGAACCCGCCGCAGCGAACAAGATGGACGACCGCCTTCACTCTTGGGAAATACTGCTCGATCAAGCCGGTCAACCCATCCACAGCACCACCCGATCCATCTCCCAGAAACAACCCGCTGCGGGTCTGCTTGTGCTTGCCGGCGTATCGACGTATCCGAAGGCTATCTGGTTCGCCCTTACTCTGGCTTGGCATATCGCGCACAATAGCCGCCATCTAAGCAGGACAAAATACCTGTGCTAGTCATCAACTTGAGCCAGCCCTAACCGACTATGAGCCTTCTGTCCCTCTGCAAACCTCGCCAAACTGTATTCGCTGCGGATCGCCGTGCCACAGTTCTCAACCTCGACACCTTCCTCAAAGGGCATGTCAATGGAACGGAGTTCTTCGAGGAGAACTACTTCACCAACGGTATGCTTACTCTGGTGGATAGGGCATTTCGGCATCTAGGGGGTGCTGGAGCAGGTTCTTCCGTTTTCCTGCTGTCCCAGGCGATGGGCGGCGGCAAGACGCATAGCATGATCGCTCTGGGACTGTTAGCGCGTGATCCCGGGCTGCGGATAAAGGTTCTTGGTAACGATCATAACCCTGCGCCTAATCTTGGCCGGTGCCGCGTCGCAGGCTTTAATGGTCGGAGCACTGACGCAGCAGGTGGCATTTGGGGTTCAATCGCAGATCAACTAGGTAAGGCAGAGCAGTTCGCCCGCTACGTCTCACCCTTGCTCAGTGCTCCTGGTCCTGAGGCTTGGAAGCAGTTGCTCGGTGGGGATCCACTGGTGCTCTTTCTTGACGAGCTACCTCCCTATCTGGAGTACGCCGTTGCGGTACCGGTTGGTAATGCTGATCTTGGTGTAGTGACCACGGCAGCATTGGCCAATCTGTTCGTAGCTGTTGCAGACATGGATAACGTGTGCCTGGTGTTGTCTGATCTTGCTGGATCGAACTTCGGCGGTGGACAAGCGGCACTTGAGGCCGCCTTCAATCGTGCTGTTCAGGGGCTGACAGGCGAGGCCCGACGTATCGCTGTGCCGATCACCCCGGTTAATCCCAACGGTGACGAGCTGTATCACATTCTGCGCAAACGCCTTTTTGAACAGGTTGCGCCCGAACCGGACATCCAGCAGGTTGCGGGTGCTTACCGTGAAGCCCTGCGTGAAGCGGTGCAGATGAACCTGACTACGAGTTCGCCGGAAACTCTCTTTGCTCGCGTCAATGACTCCTATCCGTTCCATCCGGATCTAGGCGAGTTGATGGCGAAGTTCAAGGAGAACGAGGGTTTTCAGCAAACGCGGGGCGTCATTCGCCTCATGCAGATGGTCGTGTCCCACCTTTGGAACTCTAAACGTGCAGCAAGCATCGACCTTATTCACCCCTACGATCTCGACCTGAATCAGGATGAGTTAGCGTCGGAGGTTCGCACTATTAATGCGTCGCTGAGTTCAGCCATTGCTCATGACATCGCTCACGGCGGTGATGCCGAAGTCGAGCAGATCGACCTCGTTAACGGCAACACCGATGCCTCGGATGCAGCCCGCCTAATTCTTATTGCATCCCTATCCACTACGCCTGGCGCTATTCACGGCTTGCGAGAATATCAACTGGTCGATTGCCTCCAGCGACCCGGTCGCGATCTGTCCACTTTCAAGGCCAACGTACTGGACAAATTGGCTATCCGGGCATGGTATCTACATACCTCGGCTGACGGTCGGCTGTTCTTCAAGAACCAGCAGAACCTAGCTGCCAAATTACGCTCAACAGCGCTTTCGCTTCACGCCGAAACAGTGGACCGCATGCTTCGCCAGCACTTAGAGTCCTATTTCTCAGCCTCCCTACGCGACTGCTATCAGATCGTCAAAGTGTTGCCTCCTCTTGACGAAGTGCAAGTTGAGCAGGAAAAAACAACTTTAGTTATCGTGCGTCCTGGCCTCCAAGCCAACCAGCTACCTATTTCAGCCGACTGGCAGGCTTGGTGGGAACAGCAGCAGTATAAGAACCGTGTCCTCTTTCTTACCGGGTCGCGTGACACCTTCCAGAAGGTTCTTGATTCCGCAAGGCAAACACGCGCACTGCAAAGTATCGATGACGAGCTGCGTTCCGAGAATACGGCTGCTGACGACCCTCAATGGCGGGCGCTGGATGCACTGCGCGACCGCGTGGGGCTGCAATTTACCGCTGCGTTGAAAGAAGCTTTTGACCAGCTTGTCTACCCGTCGATCAACGCTGCAATGCGCCACACAGGCGTTGATCTCGCTTTTGCCGGCAACCAGAACGGTGAGGCTACCCTGCGACATACGCTTGAAGGGGCGCAGAAATTCACCACCAAGATTGATGATGACAGCTTTCGCACTCGTGCCGAGGCTCGTCTATTCGGGTCAGCTGAAAGCAAGACTGTCCTCTGGTCAGATTTCAAGCGCGCCGCAGCCGTAAATACTAACTGGCCCTTGCACAAGCTTTCAGCGCTTGATGATCTGAAGACCACCTGCGTGAGTCGTGGGCTTTGGCGAGAGGAAGGCAACTACGTACGACGTGGACCTTTCCCTCCACCCGTACCAGAGGTCTCAATACGCGAACTTTCGGTGCAGGATGACGGCGACGGATACACATACCTGAAGATAGAGCCGCTACACGCGTCCTCTCTTGTCTTCGAGACCGGTGACTCCGACCCTACTAGTGCGTCCAGTCCTGTTCCGACGCCTACCCGTTTTGAGGCTACGGCGTTGCGCTATCGCTTCCTCGCCTTCGACCCCGCCGACATGGTGCGTGTGAGTCCCGTTAAGGAGTGGACCGCTAAGCTGCGACTCAAATATCAGCTGCACGATAGGGGCAATCACTATGAGGTTGAACTGCTGGCCTTGCCCAAGGCGAATGGCATCAGCATTCGTACGACCACCGATGGGTCGTCACCGACTAGCGCCGGTTCCGCTATCTACGATGGTGTATTCCGCGTACCGGCCAATTGTCGGATTGTTTGCGCAATGGCTGTCTGCGCCGCCTACGACGTGAATTCGGAAGTGATTCGCATCCAAATCCCCCAACGAGGTCAAGAGACTCGGCCGCCTATTGACCTTATCCTGCCGGCCCGCTGGACGCAGCAGTTGCGACTAGATGATGCCAGCTTGGTATGGGCCTTTCTTAAACGCTTAGAACAAGCTCCTAGCGTTATTGCCCACGAAATTAGCCTCACGGCAGAAAGCACCGACGGCATGCAGAACATTGAGTACTCAGGTGCGCTAGAGAGCGGATATGACGCCGCTGCTGTGAAATCCGTAGCCGAACGGCTGGAAGAAATCGTCAGCTCCGGCAGCCTGCGCATGACCGTTGGCAGCTTGGCCTTCCCTAGCGGTCAGGCATTGCTCGATTGGCTTAGGGCGACTAATCAGTCATTCAATGCGGCCTACGTAAAGCAGCTAGTGAGCTTATAAGCCATGGCGCGCAAAACTGCATCAGCAGATACCCGCAAGGTGGTCGGTCTTGGCTTCCTGCCAGAAGAAGCACGTCATGGGTTTCTTATCGATATCCCCAAGAGTGCCGGCGAAATGATCTGCATCAGCGAACACCGGGGATCTGACCTCGATCATCTTGGTGCCCGTACTGTGGCGCCTCCCTCTCCGAACGACCCGTCACTGCGTGTGCTAATTGACCGAGGGCGCTGGCTGGCCATAGCGCCAGCCTTCTGGGAGGAAGCCAATCGCCGTCTGCGTGCCAATGGTCTGCCTGTCTCCAGGTTTCTGAAGACTCCCGGCAAGCCAGTACCGGTGCATCCTTCACTGGGCAAGGAACTCTGTATCCTATGTTGGGCGGTGGAGAATGCCTCGCCCGATGACATTCCCAATGCTCTCCATAACTGGGAAGCACTGGCTCCTGAAGAGCGTTGGTGGCTCTACACCATGACCGTAGCAACCACCGGTCAGGCGATGCAGAAAGGCATTGGCTGGCGCAAGGCCCTTCGTGCAGCCATCGCCGATAATCCCTTCGTTAAAGGCGAAGGGCTCTCTTCAAAAGATCGTCGTGAGTTGTTGGGTCATTCGCAACTCAGCCTGAGCCTGTAACCACATGCCTACCTTTATCGAAACCCAGTTCCCTATTGCCCGCCTCTCGGCTGAGTCCTACAAAGAACGCAAAGCGAACAATGGTCAGACGCTTACCCGCCTTGGTAAGTGGTGGGGGCGCAAACCTCTAATACTGGTTCGCGCATCCATTCTTGGCATGCTAATGCCCGCATCCAGCGACGCAAAGAAGGACCGAGAGATATTCCTCAAAATTCTAACCATGGACGACGACGGTATATGGCAGCGTTGCAAAGGTGAAATCCCCGCGTCGGCTTGGCGCGAGGCTGCTTCGCTTGAAATACAAGACGAGTACTTCGGCGCTCGGGGATTTAAGCAAGGCATAAGCGAGGAGGAGAAGACCGACATCTGCGAGCGGATTTGGGAAGCTCTCAGCGTTGAGCAGCAAGCATCGTTGGATGCATTGCGTAGACGTCCTATTTCAGAACGCAGCGAGTTTGAAGCTCTTACGTATGCCAAGCGGTTGGTCCGTTGCGAACGCCCAGAAAACATCCCGGGTCCCACACCTGCCGCCTGGGGTGACATCAATGCACACCTGGGCACAACGGCGTCCACTCTTTCAGAGCTGGTAGCCCAACTAGGCCAACGGACGTTTGGACACCCCCCGCGTGTGGGCGACAGCTTTTGCGGCGGCGGCTCAATCCCGTTTGAGGCGGCTCGTATCGGCTGCGAAGCATTTGCCTCTGACCTCAACCCTGTTGCGGGGCTTTTGACGTGGGCTAGCCTGAACCTGTTGGGTGGGGGTAAGGCGGTACAAGAACGAGTGATGCAGGTGCAAGCATCGGTTTTACAGGAAGCCAACCGGCAGGTGAATGAGTGGGGCATCGAGCACAACGACCAAGGCGAACGGGCTGACGCCTACTTGTATTGCGTGGAAGTGAAGCCTGATGGTTGTGATTACTTTATCCCGCTCGCGCCAAACTGGCTTATCGGTGAAAAATCAAAGGTGGTAGCCCGCTGGAAGCGTGTGGATGGTTCCGACCGGTTGCAACCCGAAATTTGCGTGATCTCAGACGCCGAACTAAATCTCTACAAAGATAAAAAGGGCGCGACCGTGGTTGATAGCCGGGTGGTCGACCCGTTCGACTCAACCCGCTCTTGGTCTATCGAAGCGCTGCGCGGAGCTGAAGGGTTGCGTAGTTGGGCCAATGAGGATTTGGTGCCGCGCACGGGTGATGTGTTTCAGGAACGCCTGTATTGCATTCGTTGGGTCAAAACGGTAATCAAGAATGGCAAGCCCAAAGAAGTGCGCCGCTATGCGGCGCCCGATGCGGCCGACTTGGCCCGCGAAGCCAAGGTGCTCGGCCTACTGCGCGAGCGTTTCGCCGAGTGGCAGCATGAAGGGTTTATTCCCACCAAGGTAATTCCAGAAAGTGGTGCTGAAACCGACCGCCTGTTTCGCGAGCGAGGATGGACGCATTGGCATCATTTATTCACGCCGAGACAGCTATTGACGCATGGTTTACTCGCGAAAGTTGCGGCTCAGGCGGCAACGGACTCAGCGACACGCGTTGCTTGCCTCTTAGGGATCGGACGAGTGGCCGATTGGAATTCTCGCTTGAGTGCCTGGATGTTTCATAAAGGAAATGAAAAGGGTAATCAGGTTTTCTATAACCAAGCGCTCAACTGTCACTTCAATTATTCGGCCAGGGCGCTCTCAAAGCTCGCGGAAACCTTTGCTATTCTCAGGAAAAAAAACGTTAGCTCCTTTTCAGAACGGGCTGTAGTTGATCTGTGCGATGCTCGTGACTTGCGCGATTCTTGCGACCTTTGGATCACTGACCCTCCCTACGCTGACGCAGTGAATTATCACGAGCTCGGAGACTTTTTTCTCGCGTGGTACGACAAGCAACTAGGCAAGGCATTCCCAGAATGGACGCCCGACGCGCGAGCTGAACTGGCTGTGCGTGGTGATGGCGAGGACTTTCGCCGTTCCATGGTCGACATTTACAAGAACCTTGCATCCCACATGCCGGACAACGGCCTCCAAATGGTCATGTTCACTCATCAAGACCCGGCGGTTTGGGCTGACTTAGGAATGATCCTCTGGGCGTCAGGGCTCAAGGCAACCGCAGCCTGGACCATTAGTACTGAAACCGAGGCAGTCGGTATTAAAAAGGGCAACTACGTTCAAGGGACAGTCTGCCTAGTCCTTCGCAAGCGCGTCGCCAACGAGCCCGGTTTTCTGGACGAGGTGTACCCGCTAGTAGAAGATGAGGTGAAGCGCCAGATAGCTTCAATGCAGGCACTAGATGAAGGCGGTGAACCCAACTTCAACGATGCCGACTACCAGCTGGCCGCCTACGCCGCCGCGCTCAAAGTGCTGACGCACTACGGCACGCTGGATGGCAAAGACGTGGAGCACGAAGTGTTTGCGGCGCGCGAGCGCAATGTCAAAAGTGATTTCCAGGTGGTGATTGAGCGCGCGCTGGGTATTGCCTGCGACACATTAATTCCCCGTGGGCTGGATTCGTCGTGGCGCGACCTTTCCCTAGTGGAGCGCTACTACCTGCGGTCGCTGGATATCGAGAGTCGAGGCGAGCGCCGCAAGGGCATGTACGAAGAGCTGGCGCGCGGTTTCGGAGTGACTGACATTCGTCCTCTGCTCAAGAGCGATAAGGCTAACGGCGCCCGCATGTTAACGCCCAGCGGTCTCGCCACCAGTATTTTGATGGGTGTTGGCATAGACGAAGCCGGTGCTACAGGCCAATTAGCTGCATCAGGAGCATCTAGCACCAGAGGCCGGGCCTCAGCCAGCGGGCCGCACCGGTTTGCCACTTCCCCGCTGCGTCACTTGATGTTTGCCGTGCGTGAAACCGCCGCCAACGACAACATCCCAGAGCTCGGCCGGCAATACCTGCGCGACACTTTTGGGCAAGCCTACTGGAGCAAACGTGAAGGCTTGATCAGCCTGCTGGAGTGGCTGGCTGCACTGGGCAATGCCGAAGGCATGAGCGAGTGGATCAAGGATTCAGAAGCCGCTCGTATTCTGGCCGGGCGCTTGCGGAATGATCACGCCTGATGCTGCAACGTCATTCCAGTCGGCGCAATCGTCTTGACCAAACGGTTCTGGCGCAGCGCCTAGATGGCGCGGTGTCCTACGACCGCATCGCGGGTTATTTTCGCTCCAGCCTGTTTGAGGTGGCGGGGGAGGCGATCTCCAAAGTCGCTGGCCCAGTGCGCATCATTTGCAATTCTGACCTTGATCCGCAGGACCTGATCACCGCTACTGCTGCCCAGGCCTCGCTGCGGCGGAGCTGGTGCGCAGGCAATCCGGAAGATGCGCCGCCACCGGCTCTGCCGCGTTATAAGGCATTGTTCGATGCATTGATCAGTAAGAAAATTGAAATTCGGGTACTGCCGGATTCGGCCTTTGGATTAATTCATGGCAAAGCCGGAGTGGTGCGTCGTGCCGACGGCACAGTGTCGGCGTTTCTTGGCAGCGTGAATGAGAGCGCCTCAGCCTGGAAAGTGAATTACGAGTTGTTGTGGGAAGACGACGACCCGGCAACGATTGCATGGGTGCAGGAAGAATTCGATGCCCTGTGGAATGACGCCCGCGCAGTCGATCTGGCGTGCTGCCCGTTCATCGCTCAGGATGTGCAGCGCATTATTTCTCGCCGGATTGTCGAGCCTGAGGACTTGCAGGAAATTGCCGACACGAGGGCTGTGGCTGCTGCTGCTGCGGTTGAAACTCCAGTGTATCGTCGCGAGCAGGGGTTGTGGCCACATCAGAAGTACTTCGCACAATTGGCGCTTGAGCGTCATCGACTCGGTGGTGCCCGTCTGGTGCTTGCTGACCAGGTAGGCTTAGGCAAAACAGTGCAGTTGGCTATGGCAGCTATGCTGATGGCACTCGACGACCCTGACGGCGGGCCAATTCTGGTGCTTGCCCCTAAACCCCTGCTGCAACAGTGGCAGGACGAGTTGATGGAGCTGTTATTGCTGCCCTCTGCTCGTTGGACTGGCCGCGTCTGGGTGGACGAGAACGATCTTGAATACCCCTCTGACGGTGCAAAGTCACTGGGCAAATGCCCACGTCGAATAGGGCTGGTGTCACAGGGTTTGGTGGTGCGTGGTCTGGGTGAGGCGGTGGCTCAGCTCTTGAGTCGCCAATATACCTGCGTAATTGTTGACGAGGCGCACCGTGCACGCCGCCGCAAGGTACCAAAGGTGGATGCAGGTGCCGACGAGATCAACGAGCGTGCTGAACCCAACAAGCTGATGGCCTTTCTAAGACTAATTGGCCCGAAGACCAAGAGCATGTTGCTGGCGACTGCGACCCCTGTACAGTTACATCCGGTGGAAGCGTGGGACCTGCTGCATATCCTTTCCCATGGAAATGAGAGTGTACTTGGCGGCTGGACGCAGACCAGTCCGTGGTTTCAGGCGAGTCATTGCCTGGATATTGCCACGGGTGCAGCGACGGTACCTGCCGATGATGCCCGCAATGGCTGGGAATATGTGCGTGATCCTCTACCCTCCAAGCTTGAAGATCCGGGCTTTGAACGTATTCGCCGCACTCTAAATGCAAGCGACACTCGCTGGCAGTTCAATCCAGAAAGCTTGAACCAGCTTTCCATTGCCATCCAGCGTGTCCAGCTCAAGAACGGCTTGCTTCCGCACTATGGCGAAAACTTCAATCCGCTGCTGCGCTGTATTGTGCGTCGCACGCGTGCCTACTTGGAGGCCACTGTTAACCCGGCCACCGGCGAATATTTTCTGCCCAAGGTAACGGTGAAGTTGTTCGGCGAAGATGACAAAGGTGCATTAAGCCTGGGTAGCTACCTGCGGGACGCCTATAAGGAGGCTGAGGACTTTTCTCAACTTCTTCAACAACGTGTCAAGGGCGCGGGTTTTTTCAAGACTCTGTTGTTGCGCCGCATGGGAAGCTCGATGGAAGCAGGGCGGCGAACTGTTGCCAAGCTGCTTGGTGAGACGCCAGATGATCTAAATGACGAGTTAGAAGAAGAGGATGAGGCAGAAGATACCTCGCCGCCGCAAATAGGCAGACCAGCCCAAGGCGCGACTGATTTTAAAAACTTTACTGAGGCAGAAATTGCTTCGCTGCAGCGATGCCTTGAGCTACTGAAGCAGGGCGGTAATAACGATCCGAAACTCGAAGCGTTGATCAGTTATTTGCTTGGTACCCAGGCAGGCGTTAGCCGACGCTGGCTGGATCTAGGGTGCATTCTCTTTTCGCAGTATTACGATACTGTACGCTGGTGCGGCGACCAGATGGCCGCGCGTGCTGAATTTTCAGGTATGGACATTGGCTTGTATGCAGGCAGCAACCGTTCCGGCTTTTGGCGTAATGGGATATTCCATCGCTGCGACCGGAACGTGTTGAAAAAGCGCGTACGTGATGGCGATCTTAAATTGCTGCTTGGCACCGATGCAGCCTCTGAGGGGCTTAACCTCCAGCGCCTTGGAACCCTTATTAATATTGACTTACCTTGGAACCCGACTCGACTGGAGCAGAGGAAGGGTCGAATTCAGCGCATTGGGCAGGTTCGCAATGAAATATGGATTGCTAATCTGCGCTACCGGGACTCTGTAGAGGACCGGGTGCATCAGGTACTAGCTGACCGTCTCGAAGCTATTCATGGTTTGTTCGGCCAGATTCCTGACACGCTAGAAGACGTCTGGGTTCAGGTAGCGCTGCATGACGAACAGTCCGCCAATCAGCTCATCGACCGAACCACAGCAACACGCAATCCATTCGATGCGAAATACAGCAAAGTAGAGGATGCCGACTGGGAGACCTGCGCTTCCGTTCTAAATAGTCTGAGCATGAAGGAAATGCTATCGAAAGCCTGGTAGCAAGCTTTGCTCGACCCCATCAGCGCGAAATGGGGGCGTGCACAATACTGCAGTCAGGCTTGGACGCGTGCCCGTAACGCTCGATTATGGGATGCGGTGGGGACATGAATATCCAGAGTTTGCGACGCGGCTGATCCGCTCCGTTGTTGCGGTGCAACTAACGGAGCCAGCTACGTAACGCAAGGAACGGAGGCGGCTCCGCCTGCTGAGCATATTGGTGGATACCAGCTTGGATACCAGTGCGTGGATACCAAACTTAGACCTGGCATGAGCGTCGTCACCCGATCATCCTTTATTTTACGCTCCGCCTTTGGGACAGGACGGTAAGTTATGCTCGGGAAGCGAAGCCAAATGGATGGTGCGCAAACTGCCCGTTTTCGTGCGCACCTCGCTGCGTACCGCTCCTTTGCGCACCAGCATGGATACCAGCGGCGCCATTGAAGCGCCTCGCCAGTGGCTCTGTAAGATCAATTCTTCAGTTTCTTTCGCAAGCCGCAGGGGGTAAGCCCTTAGATGGAGGAGAGAGTAGACATGAACAAACGGAAAAGAGCAGATACCACAAGCGGCGATCAGCCAACCGACGAAGATTTGGAGTACTTCAAGCTGACGCTTATAAGCCCAAGACCAACCCCTTTCGAGGTTACGATCAAAGCGAAGGAAACCTGGTGGTCGCTTTTTATGCGCTGGCTGACGGGGCGCCGATAAGATGCTGTTCCCTTTAGCCTAACCGGCGATCCGCTCGGGTGTGGTGAGCGTCCATGTGTCGATCAGCATTACGTCTCCTTCAGAATAAAGCCGTTGCCAAAGGCCAGCGGTTGAAGCATGACCGGTACGCTGCCGGGATCAGTCATGACAATCGCAAGCCCTTCCAGGCAATCAAACATTGCATGACAAAGCATCGTGAACTGAGATGGGCCTGTTACCCAGTTGGAGGAGAAGGGTATCTCAACGTATCTTCCTGCGATGGTTCCCTTCAGCCGAAGGTCATGGCGTATTTTTCGCTGACCGGGGTCTTCGTAGGATGCTTTCCAGAGTTCCGCCTTCGTGTGGCCAAACGAGTCGAACTCAAGCTCTCCGCGAAATGCTACTAAATCGCCCGTACTCACATGATCCCAGTCATCTACCGCGGCAATTTGTTTGGTCATGCCTGTTTCAGGAATGATCTTGACCAGTGTGGCGACCATGTTCTCGGGGACCATCATTTTCTCCGTCGTTTTCTTTCCGCCTCTCGCGCCCTTCAGCGATGGTGTCAAGAACGACAGTATGCTAACCCCCAGACCAGCTTCGACGGAGCTAGACTCTTCCGCACTAGTCTTGGAAATAAGGCCATCGGTAAGCTGCGAATAGACGCTCTTGATCCTGTCCTCGTTACGGTATAGATAGCTCTGCATGCTCCCCTCCACCATATACAAAACCCAGGACTGCTCCACTGACTGGGAGCAGATGCTGCTTAGACATCAATCAATAGCGGGCCAGTCTTTCGGTTGCTTGGATTCTAAAAATAAATCTGCTTCTGGGCCGGTAGCAGCCTTTTGAGACTGTCTGCTTTGTGTTGTGGATTCAACCGGTCGACAGCAGCTTTTCGCATCAAGCAGCTAGCGGCCAAAGCAGCTAGGAGAGTTCTACCTGTCTCGGCATGCTCAAGAATTGCCAGGTTGCCTTTTGTAAGAGTCATGTCATTCGATTGACCCTCACCTGTGTAAGTGAAGACGCCGTCTGGTCCATGCGTGTCTGCATACCCGAATTGCTCTCCTGAATCGCCCGTAAAGATGAAAATCGTGGGATATTTGGCCGAAGGGGATATTCCGCTTTGCCGGCTACCACCGAACAGGTCATGGATTTCTGTCGGCCGGTCATATACCTGCCCCACTACGAACTGAAGCTCAGGCTCAGAGGAGCGGGGTAGGTCCACGATCGTGAAGCCATGCCGTATCAAATATCCGTTTGTAGGCCGACCACCTGAAAAAAGCCCTACTGGCGTACCTGTGGCTAAAGAAACGATTTTCTTTGCGGGATAGAGCTGGCCATTCGCGCTGATTGCGTATCGGTGTGCTTGATTTTCCATCCAGCCTTGCCACTCGTAGTTGTGGCGAAATTTATGATCAAACAACTGCAACGCAGGTCGAGTTTTTCTTTTTTCACAGTTGGCAATTTCAAATCGACGTCCCTGTAGGTATCCGTTCAGAAGTACGAATGCTGGCTTGCTGAGTGGACTGACGCAATAGCGAAACGCCACAGGCACGTATGCGTACGTTCTTATAAATCGACCCCGCCTACCTCATCCGTATCTACTCATTCCACCGCGTATTTACAGAGTTTGAGACTGTGCCTTCTAGCGATAAAAATGAGCTTTTCTTGAAAAATGAGGCCTGAAGGATCGTCCGAAACTGTTCGTTTCCGTGCGTACCCCGTTGCGTACCGCTCTTTGCGTACCACCTCCCTGCATCGCGAAACGCAACGCTCCGTTGCGAGGCGATAATTCGCTTGAGCGACTTCGCGTGAACGAGCGGTGCGATACATACATCGCGCCAGATCTCTGTCGAGAGAATTCCGCCCTACCGTGTTAACTCAAGTGTTAACTGCCCGTGTTAACCATGCGATTGCGCCACTGAAACGGCCAGCTCTGGGCTTCTTAGCGATACTGGTCGAGGCACAACAGTGCGTTCAGGTTCGTCAAGGCTCTCCATTGGCGTACTGCAGTATTGCTGGCTCAAAGCGGACCCAGCGGCGCAATGTCTTCCTGTAGGGGCGTTGCAGGCGCGGCAGGCCATGAGGTGGTTGAGGTATTGGTCACGGGCCTGACGCCATTCATTCGAAGCGGTGGCGGCGGTCACGATGTGCCGGGCCGGGGCGGTATCCGGCTGCTCGGTCGGGATGGAGCTGTCATTGGCATTGGGCTGAATCGGTGGAGTGGGAGGCGCTGGTCTGGGTTCGCTCGATAACCCTAAGCTGCTGGCTAGCTGTCGCAAAGTGTCCATTTGCTTTTCCTTTTTCTTATTGCGGTGGTACAGGTGGTGCAAGGGGTACGGCGAGTAACGGCGCGGGTTGTAGCTGTACCCCGTACTCTCGCGGCACCGGCATATGCGGTACAAGCGGGCGACTTTGTATCCTCTGTATCCCCTAACCATTTCAGTGCGCGGTACAGCCGAAAGCCGTATGGTTCTGGGCTGTACCCTCTGTATCTCCACGAAGGTGGTTGTAGTCAGTCCAGGAATGTCAGCCGTCCAGGGTCGACCCAATAGAACCGGTCCTTACCACCTTCTGGCAGCCGCTTTTGCGCTTGGTGTTTGCCGTACTCTCGCTTGGCAATAG
>Ga0208032_1000805_pt1 | contig 15009 bp, 8 predicted proteins | sample MalvirAntarct_66_FD_184254 | JGI IMG/M metagenome (GOLD analysis project Ga0208032, IMG submission 184254) | Marine viral communities from the Global Malaspina Expedition - Malaspina viral metaG Antarct_66 (SPAdes) (version 2) | ecosystem: Environmental > Aquatic > Marine > Oceanic | place: West... | reverse complement strand
ACCACCCATAGCATATTTTACAATTGACATATTAACTTCCTAAACTTCCTATACCACTATTTATTAATTGTGTTGCCGAATCGTTTGGAAACATTGCGGCGTACCTAGTTCGATCCACTGGGCCAGAAGGTCGTACAGTTGCCTGTTTAACAGGCGAAACGTTCTGTGGGACTGAACTAGGTGCCGTAACCGTAGCAGCACTGATGGGAGGTTTAGCTACTACAGTATTCAAAGCCCCTTGTTGATTTGAGGGTGGTACAACTATTGTTTCTTTTTCTATTTCATCGTCAATCTCACGAGGAACGGAAGGCAGTTCTCTTCTCAATGGAGAGAAACCAAGGTCTTTTAGGATGTTACCTACACGTTCAGTCAGACGCACATATTCTTTGTTGCTTCGTGGTTTACGCATCATTGCGGCTAATAGTGTTGGGTTGGACATAAGCTCTGACATAACATCTGTTTGCAAAGCCGCAGGAATATCGGCAAAAATACGACGCATTGTTTCTGCACCTTGTCCTGCCGCAATAAGAGCGCCGGGACCACTTTTTCCGCCTGTAATTATTCGTTGAGCGCGAGTACCAATTGCTGAACCTGTGATTCCTAAGTAAAAATCTAATAAAGGACCGGCTCGATCTACTAATTCACCTATATTTCCTGCTTTTTCAGTAGCTTCAAACCTAACCATTTCAGACAAATAAGTCTTGAGGTTGGAAAGCTCAGCTTCATTCATTACCTTATTTTCTTTCATCCATTCGACTAAGGACACACGCCGATATTTTTTCCCAATTAAAATCTTTTTAGCACCTTTCATAGGACGAAACATGTCATCGTATAAAGAACTAGGACTGAATGTTCCAGAGTGGCTGCCGCCCGCATTTGTTGAAGCCCATTCCAGAATAGAAGATTTTAAACCCGTCATGGCTGATTCTTGCATTTCTTTGGGAGCGTCTTTTACCACGTCTAATAGTCTATTTAACCCTTTTACCGGAGCTTTTGTTGTAAAAACCCGTGCAACAGCGGTAGAAGGACTTTCTGTTCCATATAATCTACGCCCTGTATTACTCATCACAGGGTTCATAAGGTCATAGAAACTTAATTGTGCCAACTCTTCCGCCTGATTTTTCTTATTTATTGCAGACGTTTCTTTTAGCAAAACGTTAGCTGTTTCGGCATTTTGTAAGTCGGCTTTTAAGTCTGGAAATTGGCTTAAAACCTCGTCGTTATTAGCAACCCAACTAGCTAACGTTTTTGTATTTATCTCTCCCGTGTTGGGATCAAAGACCGTGGCTCGTGCATTACGAAGAATTTGCTCAGTAACGCCACGCAAGGTTCCTATGGTTGTTTCGGCGTCGGCCAAGCCTTCGTCTACTGCAAACATACCAATACCATTTATTTGTTCTAACCGCAGGTATGTTGGGTCGTTTCCGCCTTGCAATATGCGACGAGCCAATAGCTCTGGTCCCATGCTCGCGGCTCCCGAGCCTTTTGTTTTTGTGGCTTCGCCCGCAAAGGCCCGAGTAAATGTGTCATTAAGTGATCGAGAGTAAGCCCGAGCAGTGTCGTACAAGAACCTGTAGTTTTCTGCTTCTGGTCCTAGTGAAGCGCCACCCAGATCATCTAACATAGAACTTGCCATTTCATTTGCAATTCGCGCTGAATTGTAATCAGGGTTTTCACCTGAAGCAAACTGACGTGCGTAATTTAAAGCAATTCCACGAAGTTCCGTAAGTTCTTTTGTAGTCAAAGGGTCTGTTACGGCGCCTGCACCGTCGGCCGCGGGTTGTTTTCCTTGCAAAACCATCAAGTCCGAGGTTTGATCTAAAGCATTTGCTAACTGACGTGTTCTGGGAGTAGACATACGTCCTCTCGCCGAACTGGCTTCTTGTCTTAACCTTGCTAGTATATCCGCTTGAGTTGCGCCTTCCGCGGTCATTGTATCTATAATACTACTTACACGGTTTTCATAAGAAGTGCCTGCAAGTTTGTTTACTGCATCTGAAGCTCGGCGTTGCGCAGTGCGTAGTTCGGCTGATATTGGAGCCGCTCCACCTAACCCTAATTCATCTGTTTTTCTTATTACAAAAGCATCAAGTAAAGGCATCTCCTTAGACAGTTTTGATTGTAGTTCTGGAGATACACCGCGTAATCTTTTCCAAGCTGTAATAAAGCTCGGTGTGTTGGTAGCTTTTCCGGCGGCATCAGTAAAAGAAGTGAGATCGATGTCAGGCACGGCTGACCACAGAGTTTTTTCTTTTCCACGCGCTTGACCCAATTGATTTGTAATGACGTCAAATAACTTTTCAGAAAGTTGAATGTTATTAGTATTGTCTCCTGATACATCTTTAAAAGCTTTAAGTACGTTATCTGTTGCAAACGCCATGCGTTGATTTAATTGCGCACTAAATACGCCTTCAGCTAAATCAGCGGCCGTTTGAATAGCGTCTTGGTCTCCGGTCTGAGACATTGCCAAGATCACATTTCTAAGTGCTTTAATAGAAGCTTTTGATCCGGCTGTTCTTTCAGCAGATAAGCCACTTCCCAGTTGTTCTAACGATGCTTCAATAGCTAAAAGTGCGGGCGAACCGCCTTTAGCGCCCGCAGTTAACAGTATAGGTTTTCCATCTTCTCCAATGAGAAGTTCACCTAAATCTTCGCCCGCTAAACGTGCAATAACGTCTTCTACGTTCTCGCCTTCTGCTTCTAAAATATCAATAATGCGCTCAACAGCCTTAGTTTGACGTGCGTTCTTAAGGGGCGATATAACCGCGCCTGCTCCACCTTGTTGGTAAGTTGTTTTTATACGTTTAAATGTAGGCAATATCTTATCGAAGTTACTTAGTATGGGGGAAAAAGGACTTGAACTAATTGTCGCGCCTACGCCTCCCACGGTTTCATAGAAGATACGGGCCAAAGGGTCGCCCTGAAAATAGTCTTCCGCATAACCCGCACCAACAGTTTGCCCCACTCCCGCAATTCCTTCTGCCACAAGAAAAGGAACAGGAGCCCCACGGGCCGCTTGGCCCGTTTTATTCAACAAATTCTGTGCGCCCTGTAGTAGTCGAGTGGTTCTACTAGGGTTAAGGCCTTTTTTCGTTAAGTTTTTTATAAAATCGGCCGTGCCAACTCCAACGTTTTTGGAAATCATAAATGGAAAGGGAAGCCAACCTGTTACACCCGCCGCTGTTTTTCCAGCTTCATAAGCCGCTGTCTGTCCGGGAAGAAGAGGACTTTCCTCTCCCATTAGCCCATCCGTTAACAACTCCCCGCCTTTATAACCGGCTAAAGAGCCCACAATACCCGAGCCTAAGACAAAAGCGCCTCTTGCTATAGGGTGAGGAATAGGAGCTTTTAGGCCTAGTTTTATACCGGTTTGAAATCCAGCAAGAGATGTTGCCGAAGGCGTAATCTCTCTTTTAAAACCTTCTAAGAAAGTACCTGCTTCAATGGGTTTACCTTCTGTATCAACTGCAAGTAAGCTTATAATTTGATTGTTTGTTAAAGCTCTTTTCGCACTCGGCTTGCCCCTTAAAGGTTCAAAAGTGTCAAACAATGTTGATTGTCCACTTACTAGCCCGTCGTAAGAGCCTGTACCTAAAACTTCTTCAGCAAGCATTTCGGCTATTATTTTTGAAGAGTCTTGACCCTCCGCTGAAAAACCTTGCACGTAAGCATCAAATTGGGGTTTGTCAAAAACCACAGGAGTATAATTTGGGCCACTACTATCAGCAGTTACAATTTCTGGTTCCATTGATTTAGCCTCCTATTTCTGTTGATTTTTAATGAAGTTTCTTAAACCTTCTAAGGTATCACTGTCTACATTTCCTCCAACACTACTTGGGACTGTAGCCAACATTCCTAACAAACGATTGATTTCAAAGTTATTTGCTTGAACGGCTTGTCGAGTTTTATCATCCTGAATACCGTCGTTTAGAGCTTGCAAGTTAGCACGTTTTTGTTGGGTAGCTAAAGCCTTCATTTCTACGAGTTTGTTAGCTTCTGTTTCAGGGTTTCCCCAGAAAGTGTCTGGATTAGGGAACAAAGCCCCAACTTTTTCCATCTCAGCTACAGGGAACCTTGGGTTAACCACTAACGCAGATCGTCCCAAGATAGTTAAACCGCGCAAGAATTGTCTGTTGGCTTGAGTGTCTTGGTACCTTTGTCGTGCGGCCGGGATGAACCCACCAAACACGTTATCCATAAACACTGCAAATCCGGCATACGGACCTGTACCACCGCGAGCCGAGGCCATCGCATCGCGCATTAATCCGGCTTCTTCCGATGAAAGAGAAGTAGGCTTTTCGCGGGTTCCACCTTTGGAAATGATGCCCAACTGCTCGTCCATTAGGTCTAGGTCTTTACCCGCTGTTAGAGCTATTCGTTGTTTAGCCGCAATGTCGTAAGCAATAGTATCACTTAGTGGGTTAACACCAGTGGTAGGCATACTTACTGATTGACCGGTAACATCTAAGTATGTTCTTCCGCCATCGTAGCTTAGTACGTTTCCTAAACCTTGGATTGCAAAAGCTTTGGCCGTAGGCGCAGAATCCGCTCCCATGCTGGAAACAGTAAACATTTGTGTGCCGCCTGCGTTTGCTTGGTTAGCTTCTTCGACTGCCGCAAGTCCCCGAGCCGTGGTAATATCTACCGCGCGAGTGGTTTGATTATTCATATCACGAATAACCTTGAAGACCGGTTGGGTAGGCGCACCCTCTGCTTGAAATACAGAAGTTGCTGAGTTGTCAGCGGGATTAAATAGAACTAGATCGTCATTAATGACTTTTAAAGATGGGGCAAGTCTATCTGCGGCAGCTTCAGCCTCTTCAAACGATTGTTTGCGCAGAGCTAAACTTTCACTAGCCACTTGTGTAAGCGTGGATAGATCAAGATTACCTTGTGATATATCAAGTCCTCGCTCTTTTAGTGCGTTCATTACATCGTTTTGTAATGTTGTAAGTAAACGATCTTTTTCTGCTTCACTACCAGTAAAGTCTTGCATATCGTCTTGTAGCAACGTTTTAAAGTTTTGAGCGTTAATTTGAAGACCTTCACGAGCCGCTCGATCAAGAGCATTTTCAGCCGCTGTTGCAAGTTGCTGGTTTTGTGCGGCGGCGGCAGAAATAGTACCTTTATGGTCAGCCAAGGCAAGATTAAAGCCGTGCCCTTTGTCCATTTGAGTCAATTCAAAACCGTTTTTGACACCCGCTATTTGCAAGGTATTATCTAAATCAACGGACTTTTCTGTTATACGAAGTTGACTTCTCAGTGCGGCCAACTCTTTATCTAATTCGCCACGTTGAGCAATAGTTTTTGCATCGTTAGCAAAGCCAAGAGCTTGACGAGAAGCGTTTGCCGAATCAATTGCATTTTGCAATTTAGACTTAAAGACTTGTGAGGACACGCGTTCCTTCGTTGTAAAGTCAAATTTCTTACCTTGAAGAGCTAAATCGTGCGCTTCAGACAGTCTTGCCGATTTAGCTTCTAATTTTTTACGAAGTTCTATCTGATCTGTAGTAAGTTCACCTTTAAGGTTCTCAAGAACTTTTTTACTTTCCGATAAGTCTTTAGCTAAACGTAAGGCATACACTTGGTCTGTTTCGTTCGTTTTCTTTTCAAAAGAAAACTTGTTGCCTTGAAGTAGTAACTCTTGTGCGCGATCCGCGTTTTGCTCTATCGATTTGGCTTCAGATAGCGCAGAAGCCGCGGCGGCATCTATTCCAGCTTGCGTTTCTACGCCTAACTTAGTTTGAGAGGACTGCAACGCGGCTAGATCAATCGCTCGTTTTTCAGAGGCCTGACCTTGTTTAAATTTCAACAATTCACCAGACCGTGCGCCGATGTTACCTAACACAGGTTGAGCTACTTGAGCTAAACGCTCCGCAGGGCTCATGGGCCGTTCCCCCGGAGTGGCAAATGCCAAGGCCCCTTGCGCAATGTCAAACAACATTTGAGCTTGGGTCATTTTTTTCTGTTCGTCATAAGCAGCTTCTTGATCGCCACTATCTATTAATTGATTGTATAAAGCTTTGTCTTGCTCAAAAAGTTGCAAGGCTCTTGGATCAGGACCGGCGACACCACCCGAAACCATATACTGGACCGCGCCGCCTTGATTAAAATTTACAGGAACAGGAGCCTCCTCTGCACCCATATTTACCGTGGACATAATGCCTCCGGCCATATCCCCTTCTATAGGGGTGTTCATTGCTTCGGGAGCTAACTCGCCAATGCCTTGATCAACTGCCGCCATTTGCATAAGGGGTTGAACCAAGGTTAAAACCGATTCTGGTGTGCTTTGAGCATCTTCCTCTCCAACCATCTCCGCTAATTCCATCCGGCGCTCTTGCAGAGGCATTTGATCGCCTCGGATTGAGTTAATTATACCCTCGTAATCTTCATTTTCAGCGGCGGCATCTATACCTTGAAAGTTTCCTGAGGCCTGCCCTAACATTTGTTCTAAAATGGCGGGATCAAGCCCTGCTTGTGTCGCCATATCAGAGGCTTGCGCCATGTTTTCTATTTCCGGAGGTGGCATACCGGCCATTGATGGAGGCGGTGCCATTGTTTGTTGTGGCATACCGGCCATAGCCGCCGAAGGTTCCCCACCCATTTGCATTCCTACGGGTGTCCTTGGAGCCATTTGGGGAGAAGGAGCCATTTGGGGAGAAGGAGCCATTTGGGGAGAAGGAGCCATTTGGGGAGAAGGTGCCATTTGGGGAGAAGGTGCCATTCCCTGTTGTTGCATTATCTGTAAAAGCTCTGGTACCGTAATACCTAGCCTCTGAGCTTCCATGGCAACAGCATCCATAGGCTCTCCACCTTCTTGCATTTTAACGCCTCTGCCTTGCAAAATATCAGCATACGTTACGTTTCCATCCCCGTTAAGGTCCGGAAATCCTGCGGCTCCGCCTTTTGCAAACATTTGTCGTTGCATTACACCTCTATCCATCATTTAAAATAACCCCGCTTGTTTTCCGCCGGCGTAAGCCGACAGACCTGCTACGCCAAGTCCCAAAATGCTTTGAGCGGGCGATACTGAAGGTGCCGTAGTTGCCGATAGACTTTGTTGAGACGACGGAGCGCCCTTATAAATATCTGACAAAAACGAGACCCGTTGATATGGTTCGTATGCTTGTTGTAATTCTGTTTGCCGTTTAGCTTCCAATTCGGCTTGGTTTTGCGCTTGATATTGTTTTCCTATATCAAACAAGAAGCCAGTTTGTTTTTGACCCATGTTTTGACCTAACTCACCAAGAGATGCTTGTTTGATACCCAGATTGCTAAGTGCCTCGCCTTGTGCCAAGGCCATTTGTCCTTGTTGTGCGCCAAGCCCACCAAGGCCTTCGCCCAACCGGCCTTGCAACTCGGAGCCTTGTAGCCCTAAACCGCCTGCCGCTTGTGCGCCTTGCATTCCCATGTTGGCTTGCGCCTGACCAAGTTGACCTTGCTGACCGGCCATCTGACCGGCAAACTGCTCGCCTGCAAGAGTGGTTTGACCCGCTTGAGCGGCAATTCCAGCCTGCGCTTGCGCGCCCTGCAAGCCTAATTGACCCTGTTGACCTGCCATTTGACCCGCTAATTGAGCCGCATTCATTCCGGTTTGCGCAGAAAGCTGTTGTAAGCTCATGCCCGTTTGAGCCAAGGCTTGTGCGTTTGCCGAAGCCATCTGCTCGGCTGACATACCAATGCTCGCCGCGGCCTGCGTACCCTGTAGGCCGAGTTGACCAGATTGATTATAAGCAGAAAGACCTAACTGTCCACCTTGAGTAGCACCTTGCTGTGCTAACTGTTCTGCCGACATACCGGTTGTAGCTGCTAACTGCTCTGCTGAAAGGCCTAATTGACCCTGTTGTTGCGCAGTTCGAGCCGCTAATTCTTCTGTGGACAAACCAAGTTGTCCTGCTGATTGCGCAGCCTGTATACCCGCCGAAGCACCTTGTGAGCCGAGGGCCCCTGTAATTTGTGCGGCTTGCTGTCCTCTAGCTTGTTGTGATTCAAAAGCTTGTTGCGCTCTTTGTGAAGCACTTTCAAACCCTTGCTGGCGCATTCCTGCGGCAGTACGGCCTTGCTGTTCCAGCACATTCCGAGCCATTTCGGCTTCTTGGACACCCTGTCTTGAACCACCAAACGCTCCAGCACCTACGGCTTGTGCCCGTTGGCCTTGAGCCGCGATGTTACCTTGACGTTGGATGTCGGATAGAGCCTGTTGAACAGCCGCATCTTCGTACTGGTTCATAAATGCGCCAGTAGAATTAGGGTTAAAAGCTCCCGTTGTTCCGCCTAAAGCGGCAATTCCTGATTGTGCTGTTTGAGTACCTAATGCTCCGGCTTGTTGTAAAGCTTGCGCTGCGTCAGAAGTAATGTCTCGGGCACCAGTAATAGCAGATTGTGTCTGTGCCGCGGCTTGTTGAGCCGCCGTCTGGCCACCTGTTCGAGCTTGTCCCGCAACATTTCTAGCCAATGTTGAAACATCGTCAATTCCGCCCATTGCTCTTTCATAAGCACCGAGACCTCCAGCACTAGCTTGTTGAGCTGCGTTTAGGGCACTTCCGCCTAATGCACCGTAAGTTCGGGCTTGGTCTGTAGACTGACCTAACTGACCCGCTAACGTGTTTTGAACGTTTGTACCACCGTATCTGGAGGCGTCTGCAACTTGCCCCGCCATACCTGCGGCACCCGTCATTCCTTGTTGAGCAGCACTAATTTGACCGGGTATAGCGTCATAAGCGGCCAATTGATCTGCTGTGGACTGTCCTGCGGCTAATCTTGCGTTATCTGCGGCAGTTCCAAGACCTAAAGTGGATGTATCTGTAGCGGATTGACCTGCCCCAATTGCGTTTGTGATCCCTTGTTGAGCAGCACTAATTTGACCGGGGATAGCATTAGCGCCTTGCCGCATAAAGTTTGAGGCCTCATCAAAAAGAGGCGCACTCCCAGCTACAGCTCCGCCGATAGCAGTTTGAGCATCACCAAGCGTGTACCCAGCCTCAGTTAAAAAAGGTTGATACCCACCAATCCCTGCTTGAGCAAGTTCACCCGCTTGTATTTGTAGACTGCTCATCTCCGCAACCATTTGCGGAGGTATTTCTACGCCTTTATCAGAAAGTGCTTTAGCGGATTTTAACAGCCCAATTTTGTAGGCTTCAATATCGGGGGCTTCGCGGACTATTTGTTCTGTTCTTTCGACCATTACGTTGTTGCCCTTTCACGATTTTCAAGGTTACGCATTACTGAATACATGTTTTTTATACCTTGGTCCATATTTCCGTTACCTAACCCTTTTACTGCGTCGGTAGTCATTACAAACTCTCCGGGCATAAGCATGGCACGAACACTGTCTTGATTAGGGATGCCTTCATCCGGCATAATTCCGCCATTTCTACGAGGGAATACTTGACCACCGTCAGCCAAGGTTTGACCCACAAAAGGTCTAGCAAAAGCCCCGCTTGGGGTACTTCCTTGTAGAAAATAAGAATTTGGATCAAGGCCTGCAAATTGTTGTGCGGGTACGACAGGAGATGTAGTCAGTTCAGGCGCTTGATATGTACTTAAACTAGCTAATCCGCTTTGAGAAGTTTCCGCCGCTCTGCGTTCAGCTTCGGCTCTACTAATATACTGACCAGTTTCAGAGTCTAAAACTTGGTTTCCAATGTCTTTAATCATATATTGGCTTGGATCAGCATTTACTAAATCTGTGCCGGTAGTTACACTTCCGTCTTCATTGAGACCAAAAAGGTTGGGGTCTTCTTGTTCCGGGGTTGTAAAGAAACCAGACGCCGCCGCACCGGCTGTTCCGAGTGCGGCCGCTGGGCCATATGTACGCATAAGTCCTGCGCTAGCCATACCAGCCTTTTTAGTGGCCAAGGCTAAATCCGCCGCAGTGGCCGTATTCATAGTCTTATTCGCACTTGTTAAGAAATCAGTCGCTGTTGGCGCGTTTGCATTTGGCATGAATGCGTTTTGCATAGACTCCCCAAACCCTTTACCGCCCGGAGTAAAGGCGTCTTTAATGCTCTCACCAAATTTAGGTGTTTCATAAGTGTTTATTTTGTTCGCCGCAGTGGTAGTGTCGGCACCTGTAGTGTTGGCACCTGTAGTGTTGGCACCCGAAGTTGAAGTCAAAACATCAGATGAAGTTGCTCCAGCCGTAGGTTTGAAGTCAGAAAACAACGTTTGTTTACCCGCATTTGCGGCTTTTGCGGCTTCTCCGCCAAAAACATTTCCAAAAGTAGTTTTAGCGCCTGATATTGTTTGTCCAAAACGAGCCGCGGGGTTTGCTAAAGAATCGGTGAACCCGCTCATAAATGTTTTACCGGTCCCTGACATAACGTTACCTACGCCCTTCATGGCCCCGCCGGTAACACCTGCGACAAGAGCCGATTTAAGAGCATCTTTTATTGAACCCCCTTGAATAAGCGTTCCAATTCCAGAGCCTAGAGCCGCACCATAAATAGCTCCGAGAGGCGTCATCGCCAAAGCAATAGGCAGAATAATAGGCGCAAGCTTTTTAACTACTTTAACAACCGTTTTGACTACTTTTTTAACTTTTTTAATTACTTTTCTATAATATTTCTTAAAGAAGAACTCGGCCGCGCCCGTGTCGGGGTTAATGCTGTTGGCTTTAGCACCCACAATGTAGCGTTCAGGGTCTTTTACACCTTGCTGTTCTAGGAAAGCAAATATAGTTTCTTTCATTTCAGGGTTTTCTTCAATGAATGCTGCGGGAATAATTAATTCACCTGTTTGCACGTGAGCCATTGTATCATCGCCCTCACGACCCATGGCCGCCATCTTTTTGGTTAAGGCGGGAAACTGTGCGATGCCTTCATCGCCAAACTCTTCCGATCCATCGTCCTCCGGTCCGTAAATCTCGTCCGCGTCCTTGTCTGACATTACAAAGTCTGCAATACCACCTTCAGGAACGTCCATTGTGTCAATCTTTTTTGCTGTCTCTGCCATTATCCCGCTCCACCTGTGATACTATCAGGCATAGTTACCTGAATTATTGTACTTCTATTTTCCCCGCCAGTCCATAAAGAACCGCAATTAGGGCAATTACCGTCTGGATAAGAAGAAATCTCTTCAGGGGTATCGACCTCATTATTACATGTAGCACATTTTACCACCTCTCGGCTAGTGGCAGGACGCCATTTTGAGCCGTCGGGCATTATAATTACTGTTTCAGTCGTCATGTTATTGCTACCGCGACATTACCCACGGCTCCCGTTGCTGTTGATCCTCTTAAATAAGGCTTGTTTTCAACAGTAATACGAAGTTCGTCGCCATACTGAAAAACACCCCCAAGAGGTAAATTATAGTTGTCTGTCTGTAAATTAGGCAGAGTTAAAGCCGAGGCCTGCCAAGGTCCCGGATTATTTATTTGACCTAAAAACACCGAAAAGGCCCGCATTACTTCCATTTGGTGAGCTTGCTCGTAGTCAGTTGGGGCTAACGGAAAGAAGGGAAGAACAAGACCTCTACTCATCTGCGCCCATCCGGCCTTACGTCAATTCGAGGCGTACCCAAACGCCATCCCACCCCCGTGTCATCGGAGGCTATCTTAAAGGCAAAAGATCGTCCCCGGAGGCGCAAATTAACTTGGTTTGTAAATTGTTCAATTGGAACGGTAGACGTGCGAGCAATGTTCTTGGTACTAACCGTGTGGTAATTAGCTCCCGGAAAGTTCCGTGTTTCAAAGGTAAAATCAACCACGGGAGAGGGAGACGTGGACTTTGAGAACGTAACATCGGGTATCATTTTGCTTAGGAAAACAAAGTTGTCTCCAGAGCCCATCGCAATTTGACTGCTTTCTATATACGCATTGATTGCCGCGGGAGGATTAGCGCTTCCATCATCTACGCCAAACTCATGGAAATACAGGTACCCATCGGTAGAGGCCGCAATGGGGTACTGCGCAATACCCCTGTCAACCCAAGCCGTCCGCGATAACTGTCCGTAATACCAAATTTTTTCTTGGTAGTTGTAGACAACGTATCGATCCACTGATGCGGAGTTAGATGACGGATAAAACCACCATACTTCTGAATAAGAGGAGTTAATTGAGGCCGTAACTTTTTCTTTTTGTTGCGTATTAAAGTCCTCAAACACATAAGCCCGGACTGAGCAAGGAAGCTTTTGAACACCCCCACCATACATGTAAAATTCTTCCTCACCCATCCAAAACACCATGTCGTCCACTGCAACAGCGGACAAAGGACTGGCTATTGTTATGTTTTCAGAAATAAGGTTAATACCAAACGTAAACGGAGGCCCTAAATACTGCATTGCGTGAAGCGATTTATCGGTAAATACCAAGATTTGTTGGCGTGTTTCGAGGGCCGTGATTATTTCAGAGCCTGTGCCTATACTTAGATCACCGGCCGTGTTGGTTGCTTGCGCGGACCAAGTAAGAGGGTTTTCTTGGTCTGAAAACCGGATTAAAAGAGGGTCTTGAACCCCTGTATTTGTCTCGGAATCACATCCAAAAACAATAACGTGTCGATCCCTGTCGGAAATCAGGATTTGTTTTGCGACAGTTGGGGTCTTATCGTCCGCCCCCACCAGTTTTGATAGTTCTACCGCAGGTTCAAAAGGTGCTGAACTGGAAGATTTGTCCCAGTAATAAATGCCGCCGTTGCGAACATTAATAATTAAGTCTTCACCAAAGTTATCGTGGCTCCAAATACGCAGCGTATCGCCCACCGCAGTTAGGTTAGCCGCAGAACCCCATGTTCCACGAGACCATGTACTTGCACCCCAGCCCGTTCCGGCTACGGTAGTGTCCAAACCAACGGTGATTTGGTACGTGCCCACGACGCTAGAACCGCCGTTTCCGGTGTCCGATCCGCTGGCCACGACCAAAGTAGGCGAATACTGACCGTCAACAGTGATTTCACTAACCGTTGCCACTTCTCGGGCGTTAATTTGGTAAGTACTACTGTTTACCACGTCAATTACTTGATATTCTTGGTTCAAAACAGCCGCGGTTACATTTCCGCCTAACGATGCGGCTCCCGAAAACGTAACGAAATCGTTATCTGAAGCTCCATGATTTGTGTTGGTTACGGTAATAACCGAAGAGTTGTTTGTCGCGGAGAACGTAACGGCCCCCGCGGAAGTTGTTACTCGAATAGGTGTAATATCGTTATATCCACCCCCTTCGTTTATGTAGTATTTTAAGTGCGTTCCCACACCTAAAAAGCTTGTGCTGTTTAACGCGACGAATGGTTTAAGTGCCCGACAGCTTCCTAAAAAGCTTTTGCCTGAATACTTTTCCCATCCGCCCATTTTTTCAGGAGTGCCAAAACGGAACCGAACCATATCACAGTCAAACCATCCCCCTTCGTTGGTATACGAGGTGGTTTCTCTATTTACGCCGGGGCGAAACTGTAACTTGGTAAATGCCATTTCATAGCCTTATCTATTCAGAGTTTTTGTCAGCTTCTTTAGTTAGGTCAAAATTAGGAAGCCGTGTAACCGTTACCAGCACTGATTGCATTTGTAGTGGCAGTCATAGATTCACTACCCCAGTCTGATTTAGCTTTCATTAGCTCAAGATGCTGTGTGTTACGATCAACACAACCTTGGCGATCTGCCGCTAAGTCACTTGCCATTGCATTGCCTGCAATAACGTCTGTGATGAGTGCAATAGAGTGACCCATTGCTGTGAAGTCTTGTGCTAATTGTGCATCTGTTCTGTCTGTCATATTCTTTATCCTTCTAGGGTTGTTATACGAGCCGTTAAGGCTACAATTAATGCGTTCTGTTCTTGTATTGCTTTGACTAAGATTGGTACAAACTTGCTGTACTGTAGACCCATCTGCTTGCCATCACCTGTGTGACTAGAGACTAGGTTAGTCTTATTGCTCTTGTTGTATCCTGCCGCTTGCTCTAAAGCTTCTACTTCTTGAGCCTTAAAGCCTATGTCCAACCAATCTTCTTTGTGAGTACCATCTGGAGACTGTGCGTTAAGGTCATAGTCATCAGCAGTTTTGTCACCATACTTGGAACGTTTGTCCCACTTGTATGTAACGGGAGCTAGTGCCTTAACAAAGTCTAAGCCAAGGTCTAGGGCTGTAAAGTCTGTCTTATCACGTTGGTCTGATGCTACAGTCCAATCTACTTGGATATGAGCGGCAGAAATACCATCCCCTCCAATACCTACAATATTAGAGCCTGTTGTAATATTACCTCCGGGGCTTCCTGATCGTCCTGCATTAAAACCTAAAAGTATGTTATTACTACCGCTTGTCACACCAAGTCCTGCTACTAGACCTAAAGCTGTATTACTACCACCTGTGCAAGCTGTTAAGGCTTGTTTGCCAACAGCCGTATTACCATCACCACAATTTGCACTTAGAGCAGCTTTACCTATAGCCACGTTGAACTCACCATCATCAGTACCATTCATAGCATCGTGACCGACTGCCACGTTGCCAGCGCCAGTTGTGATAGATAAAGCTACCCCTGAACCTACTGCGGTGTTAGCAGATGCAGTGGTGCTAGAAAACAGTGCGGCGTTGCCAAAACCAGTATTATCTGAACCTGTGGTATTAGAGACCATACTTCTTCTACCCGAAGCTGTGTTTTCATGCCCTGTCGTATTAACCTTTAAAGACTCAAAGCCAACAGCAGTGTTGTTGTCGGCTGTCGTGTTAGCCGAAAGAGCCGTACGACCAACTGCTGTATTATTACTTCCAGTGGTGTTTACAATTAGTGTTTGGTATCCACCTACTGATGTGTTGTTAGTACCTGTAGTATTTTCTCGTAATGACTCCATACCGATTGCACAGTTAAAAGAAGCTGTCGTATTTGAAGTTAAAGAGTTGTACCCAACTGCTGTGTTGAATTGGCCAGTTGTCGTAGCGTCACCCGATAGACCGCCTATAAAGGTATTGAGTGTGCCTGTGGTTACTTGTTGACCTGCCGAATCTCCGACTGCTGTGTTAAAAGAGTTTGTAGATGATGTAAAGTTTTGACTAAATAGCGCACTATAACCGATTGCTATATTTCTAC
>Ga0208032_1000802_pt1 | contig 15051 bp, 13 predicted proteins | sample MalvirAntarct_66_FD_184254 | JGI IMG/M metagenome (GOLD analysis project Ga0208032, IMG submission 184254) | Marine viral communities from the Global Malaspina Expedition - Malaspina viral metaG Antarct_66 (SPAdes) (version 2) | ecosystem: Environmental > Aquatic > Marine > Oceanic | place: West... | reverse complement strand
ATACTATAGTATACTATTTAGCTCCTCGTAAGTCTGTTGGCAAGATTAATCCTAGCGTTTCTCAAAATGCAGATAACCTTTCTAAATTTCTTATAGATAATCTAGACGTAGAAAACCAAGATGTAAAACAAAAAGAAGCACTTGTTTTAGGCAAGAAAGCAAACCCAGCACAAATAAGAAAGTGGTTTAAAGATAATGTAACAGGAGTGGAGTTTAACCAAATAGAGAAATCTGCAAAAGGTATATTTGCAAGAATTAATACTATATTTAATCAACCTTCAACCACTGAACAAGATGAAGCTCAAACTGCAATGGAAGAAGCTTTTAGTAAAACTATAATAGAAAAAGTTCAGCAAGAATCTAAAGGCAAACCAGCTAAACCAAAACCTCAAGGAAAAGAAACTATAGGTAAAACTGTTAAGAGTAAAAAGTTTTTAGAAGAGTCCGCTGATAAACAAACAGTAGGAGATTTACTTGCAACCTTTAGAAAGAATCTTAGAGCTATAACTAAGGGAGTAGTAGACCCTATGCAAGAAGCATTGCTTACAGCTTTTGAAGATATGCCAGGGATTGCTAATACCAAATTTAAAGTATTAAACTTTATAAAACAAAAAGGTGACCCTACAGGAACTTATAACACTAAATCAGATACTGTACGTGTCACTAAAGATGCATCGTTAGAAGATGTATTTCATGAGATAACTCACGCAGCTACATCTAACGCAATCCGTAACCAAGTAAAAGATGGTAAAGGTACAACTAGAGCAGGTAAAAAAATGGTTGCTATTTACAAAGCTGCGCAGAAAGCAGACAAGATGTATCGTCCCGTACGATACTACAACGAGTTTAAAGAAGCTTTATCTAACATTGATGAGTTTATTACTTACGCTTTGACTAACAAAGAGTTTCAAAGGTTTCTTGCACAAACCCCTAGTGCAGTAGCTACGCCAACTACAGTAGCTGAGGGTTCACTATGGTCTAACTTTGTAGGTGCAGTTAAAGACTTATTAGGTCTAGGAGATATATCTAACACATTACTAAATGATGTATTAGCTGTTGCACCTGAGCTTATGAAAGGTCCAAGAGCACAAGAACAAGCTGCAAGAAAAGATGAAGTATTGTTTAAAAAAGCTTCGCCACCTAAACCATTAGATGATGTAGCAAAAAAATTACAACCAAAAGAAATAGTGCCAGTAAAAAAAGCTATAAAAGAAGGTTTTATGGGAATGTTTAATCCTGCTGGCTATCAAGATACATTATTAAAAATAAGAAAACAATTTCAAAATTCTCAGGCTTATATAGAAGACTTTGAAGATAAGAATAGAAGTGCCAACTTATTTATAGGGGGACTTAGAGAAGGATTTAATAATATATTTGAGCATATTACAGTAGCAAAGGGTAAAGTTGATGTAATAATTAAAGAGGTGATAGTACCTCAATTACAAAAGCTTACCAATGCTGTTGCAATATACGAACAAGAAGCTGAAAAAGCAGGTATAAAAGATTCAAAAGGAAGGCTACAAGTATTTCTTACCTCTTTACACGATTCAGAAAGAAGAGCCATACTATTTATATTAGGGGTTCCTTTAAGTATAAAACAAAACATAATGTTTAATGGTAAAAAAGAAAGTCCTAACGGCGTAAGAACTAAGTTAATGGATATCTTGCAGAACAAAAATCTTAATTTAACAGAGAAACAAATTAAAAATATAAGAGGACAATTAGATGCCCTTACTTCAAATAAAAATTATCAAGATGCTTTAAAAGGATATGACTATAGGGGTGAAAAAACTGTAGCTAAAGAGAACGCTACTTCAAAACAATTAAAAGCCCTTACTAATCCTAATAGTGGTAGATATAATCCTTCAGAATTTAATAGAGACGCAGTTGATGTGTATCTTAAAGATTATAATAATTACAAAAAAACTAACCCTAGTTTATTTAAAGCTATGGAAGCGGTGCAAAAAGAACTACAAGCAGCGGCTGATATGTCCCTTGAAATAAATAGAGCCTCTAATTTTGTAAATAAAACTTCTGATAATTTAATTAAATTTTATGACTTTAAAAACTATATACCTTTAAAAAGAGATAGTGGTCAAAGAAAATTAATAAGTCGTTTTAAAATAGGTGACTCACTAAATAGAGTATCAGGCGAACTATCAGAATCTGATGGACCTATGACTGGACAAAGAGGTACATCCTCTAATGTATATGAACAAGTTATTGAGGACGCTATTTCAGCAGCAGGGCGTGTAGGGCGCGATAATATAACTCAAGCTGTAAAAAATGCAGTGACATTTAAATGGCCTATTGTTACTACAAATAAAGATGGTAAAGAAGTAAAAAGCAAGAAGACCTTATTAGATGGTAAAGTACAAAATATTTCTTCAAAAGAGAGATATCAAAAACCAGAAATAATGCAGCAAGCGACTCGTAATATGACAAATAAAATTATAAATTATAATGCTGATGGTTCAGTAGATATAATTACTATTAATAATAGAGAAATGGTTGAGGGTATTAAAAATACTTATGCCGATGTTAATCCAGCAATACAATTACTAGGTAGAACTACTTCAATTTTAGGTCAATTACATACTAGATTTAATGTAGCTTTTGCACCCCTTAATTTTCTTAGAGACTCTATAACTAATGCAGCTATTATTTCTGCTGAGATGGGACCTGCAGCCGCTGCTGATTTTACAAACAGAGTTGCTGCTCAAGTATATAAAGGAGGCTTAGCTAAAACATATAAAATAGCTAAGAAATTTACTGCTACAAAAGATATAAAAGGTATTAGAGATTACGTAGCGGCGCAACTTAAGAAAGGGGATACTTACCCTAGAGACATGTGGGACTTTTTAACTGAAGGGGGTATGGTTTCCTATCGTCAAGCTCTTTCAAATTTAGAACAAGACCAAGAAATACGAGAAGAAATGATGACTGGTGGAATTAAAAAAACTAAGCGTGCTATTTATGGTTTTTTTGATGGGTATATGTCTACCTTTGAATTAAGTGCTCGTGTTGCAGCGTATCAAGTTAAATTAGAAAATGTTCTTAGTGAAAATGCTATTGGTAAAAGTCGTGCAGAAATAGAAAAGTCTGACCCTGAACTTATGATAGAAGCTAAATTAACTGCTACAGCGTTTTCAAAAAATCTTGCCAACTTTGAACAAATAGGTTTATCAGGAAGAACATTAGGTTCTTACTTTATGTTCTTTAGACCAAGTGCTACAGGCGCAGTAAGGGGTTTAAAAGCAGTCGCTCCTTTATTTGTAAGAGACTTTAATTCATTTGCAGAATCTTTACCAGACTCTATAAAAAATAATCCTCAAGCTCTTGCTAATTATAAAAAAGATTTTGAACGTAGAAGAGAGGGAGCAAAAAGTACAGTACAGGCAATGATAGGAATTGGGATGGCAATGCCAATTATGTCAGCAATTATAAGTGGAGAAGACGACGAGGGTAGAAATAGAACTGACCATGACGATGCTTCTAGATGGACTCGTTATGCTAGGTTCCATATTGGAGATGGTAAGACTGTGCAAATACCTTGGGGTTTTGGTATAGGAGGATTTGCAGCTGCAGGGTCTCAGCTTACGTATTTACTTACTGGATTAGGTGACTCTACTAAAGAAAACGAACCCTCAAAAATTATAGGTAATATATTAAATATAGGACTAGATTCCTTTTTACCTCTTCCTATTTCTCGCATGAACCCCCTTGATAATTTTCCAGCGTGGATGATTGACTCTGCTATGCCTTCAGCAGGTAGACCTTTTGTTGAATATGTTATGAACATTAATGCATTTGGGTCGCCTATTTATAGTCAAAGGGCCGCTACACGGTATGGAGATGCTTATAGTGGAACAAGTAATGTACCTCAGGGTTATAAAGATGCCACAGTTGCATTAGCTGAAGCTACTAATGGTGCTATAAATATTCAACCAAATTCTCTTTATTTCTTTGGAAGTAACTATTTTGATGGTATGGCAAGATTGGCAGCAAATACTTATGGAGGTACTCAAACACTATTAGGAAATAAGTCTTTTGATGCTAAACGAGATTTACTATTCTTTGAAAGTTTTCTTAGTAAATATTCCGAAGTAGACCAACGAGCTTATTCTCGTGTAATAAAAGAATCTAAAGATGTTATTGAAAGATTAAATTTATTTAAAAATACTAACCCAGAAGAATATTTAGAATATTTAATGAGTAATCCTATAGCCCCTGTTATTGAAGAAAGGTATAATAGTCTTATAGGAGGAGAAATAAAAAAAGTAACTACCGCTATTAAAGAATTTAAGGCTATGCCAGGGTTGACAGCTAAAGAAAAAGAAGATGTAATAGAATTATTAAAAAGTCAACAGTTGGCATTAAAACGTTCAGCAGCTTTTGAATTAGATTTATATTTAAAGGGAGAGTTTTATGATTAGTGAGTTTGAGGATTTAACTAAAATACAATTAGAAGTGGCCCTACGTTATTTATTTTCTGCTATCCCAGGAAAAATACCTAAAATTTTAGAATCTTTAACGGAAGAACAGTGGGTAGCAGTAGAGATATTAGCTAATCAGTTAGAAGAAGAGCGCGCTATAGTAACGCTTCATTAAATTATTTAATTCTCCATACTCTTATACCTAAACAATTATTTTTTTTAGTTATAAAAGATTTAACTTTTACTTTTGCTCTTTTAGAACCTGAGTCAATGGCATATATTAAAGGGGAAGGTTTAATAGTAGGTATAAAAAAACTCTCCCCTATTTCCATATGCTCAAATGGTAGTATCCATTCAGGCTCATTATGGAGTCTCATTTTGTTCCCTTAATAAATCTTCTAAGAACTTAGTAGTATCTATCTCAACAGTAGTAATAGAGCTAAGACCTGTAGTAGGTTTCCATCCTACACCCATACGTTTCTTGCGGTCTTGAACCTTATATCCTTTTTGTTTCATTTGAAATATAAATTCACCAACACTCACACCATTCTTGGTTAAATAATCTCTTAGATGACGCTTTTCTATATACATTTTTGCTTCGTCTATCTCGGCCCTAATAATTAAATCCGTACGAGGTTCCATGGCAACTTTGTTTTCATCCATAGCTAGTATGCCTGTTTGATGAGCATTAATATATTCACCTAAAATACTTTCATAATCAATATCATTTATTCTTATAATATTATCTCTTACATTAATTATCTCGCCCACTACTTTTGTATATATTCTTTCTAAATCTAAGTCTACTATCCCGGCTTCTACAGCAATCTCACCTCCTGTAAAAGTTGCTGCTACTACATTTTCATAAAATCTATAAGTAGTATCATCTCCAAAATCTTCTTTAAATCTATTAGCCCATTTAGTAAGACTAGATTTAACAGTATCTTGTGGAATATTAAATAGCTTTTGAATAAATTCTACTCCCGCCCATCCATAGTTTTCTCTAAGAGGGTCAAATATAGCTTTCCCTGCAGTAGGGTCATCTATAAGTATCTTAGGTTTTCTTACAGTAAACTCAAGAAGCCTAGCTACTTCGCCGTTTGCATTCTTTTTATAGTTTTGTATTTTGTCATACATAGGGTGATTAGAAGTAAATATAGCCACAAGAGAAGCGGATAGTTCGTGCTCTCTTTCTGCGTTAACCGAAGCTTGCATTCTAATCTTAGCTTTACCACTAGATATTTTATGTACTAAGTTAGATAAAGCTTTTGGTTCTATATTACCTACCTCATCTAAACCGAATGGTATGTTATGCAAAGCTAAGTATCTTCCTACTAATCCGTTATCTGTAGCCCCTCCTGACCCAACAACACTTAAATTCTTAGGGTGCCCCCATATGCTTAAAGCTGCATATAAAGCTCCAGTCTTACCTGAACCTGAATCAGAGCTAGTAAGTGATATGGTCACCCCGCTGGTAGAAGTATGATGCATTAGAACTGAACCAAAACCTGTAAGCATAGTAAACGCATGTAACTCTAAACTTGGTGTATTAAGTTTATTAGCAGACTCTTTCCATAAATCATACTCCCCATTAGTTGTAAGTAATTTTGCAATTCCTTTACATAGAAAAGAAGTAGGACTATTTAATATTCCTTTTGTTTTAGTAATTTCTTTCTCTCCTATAACAAAAGCTGAGTAATCTTCTATCCATCCCATTTGGTTTCTCATTTGTTCAGCTTTGTTTTTAGATATTAAGTATTCTCCCCATGCATAAATGTACGTCATTAGATATTTTCCTTGTTGATTGTTAGGGTTATACAGTATTCCTTGGCTAGTTATGATGTCTCTAAATTTATCTAATGCATATAGACTTCTCATTGGTAACATAAATTCTCTAACTGGGTCGTGGGGTAGATGTACTCGCATCTCTAAGCATTCGCCTTCAGATGTACTATTTATTCTTTTAATAGGATATAAATCATGTTGACAAACTAAAATAGGTTTTTTCTTAGGTAAAGCTTGCCCATCTTCATCTATTTCTTGAGGGGGCTGATAGTAAATGCCTCCTTGTTTACCACCATAAACAAACGGAGCTAAGTCTTTTGGAAGCCCTACCATTCTACCATTAGCTACTAAAGGAGTAGACTCCGAAATAACTGCAGGCATAAACTCTTTACCCAAAGATAATGGATTAGTTATGTTTCCAAAGTGTTCACAGCTATCACATAAGCCAGGATTTATATTATTAAATGTATTACATGATTGAGGTTTATCTTGTGTTTGATTTGCCTTTCTTTCAGTGTCTTGTTTATTATATTGAGGATGGTCTTGAGACATTTTATGAATGGCCTCATCTCTATCAGAACAATGTTGAGCTATCGAAAGACCTGCATACCATAATGGTTCATCTAAATTTTTAGAGTTAGATATAATGTGAGAAATTTGACCACAGCCCGTACCTTTTAAACTTTTAATTACTATTGTTTTAAAACTAGACTGAAAGTTATCAAGCTTTAAAGCTTTTCTTTGCTCGATAGTTAATGGTACTTTAGCTTCTAGAATATTTTCAAAGTCTACTTCTAAAGATACTTTTCCTAAACGCTCTACCCAACCTTGAAAACTACATACCGAGTCATCCCAAAAAATAACCTTAGTGGGAGTAGGGGGATTAGTTTTGTGATTAAATGTATCAGGACTACGTAGTATACGAGCTAAATCTGCGCTGACAACTGGGTCTATAGACAGCCCGTTGTTAAGGCAAAAGTCTTTAAACTTTTCTGCATAAGGTTTCCACTCGTCGGCGGGTACATCCTTATCTAAAAACCAATAAGCGTGCACACCCGTACCTGAATCTACTGTTACGGGGATAGGTAGTTGGTGTGTATATACAAATTTACCCAACGAATCTATAGCATCTTGTTTGCTGTCATAGCCTTTGCCTTCGCCTACATCAAGGTCTACAAAGAATGAGCGTACATAAGAAGCCTTATCTGCTTTTCTACTATACCCACTAAAGCTACTCATCGCTACAAACACATTAGTGTTTTGTTTATTCTTAGACTCAATAGCTGTAACTAAATCTTCTATACTTTCAACAAATTTATGTTGTGTTTTTTTAGTAGCAGGGTCTATATCCGCAACGCAGTAAACTCCTTGGCTTGGTAAAGCCTTTCTATAAAATTCTTCAACCATATCAAACTTCTTTATTCAAATAGATTCTAGCTGTCTTTATAGAAGTAGCGGGCAATAAACCTTTTTCTAAATCTTCTTTAGCTATTTTTATAAATTTCTGAATCTTTATACAATTTTTCTCCTTAATATAATCTCCTCTAAACCATTTGTGTACAGACATTCTAGTTACTCCAAAATACTCTGCAACATATAATAAAGGTAACGAAGATTTTACACAAACTTTAGCTAACTGAATACCAACTCTATCTTCATCAGCTGATTGAAGTCCTATTAAAAATTTATCACTATAGGGTCTTGACATTTTATTCTCCTTTTTTATTCCATTTATCCACAATATTATTTATATTGTTTTCTCTTTCTATATCAATGCTAGTCGGCTTAACAGGCGACTCAAAAAAAGCGTCGAACTGAACTGTAGGCCTATTCTCATCATAGTTAGATATATTAACTTTTAATTTAATTGCTCTCTCTGAATCAGGGCTAGAAGATTTATCTTTTATTATCTTAAGATTATCTTTATCTACTGCTGATACAGGAGAGAAAAACAGTTTAGGTATAGTTGTACTTTTATCAAATTGAATTTTTGTAACTACCATACCTGCATTAACATTATTATTTGCTAGCATTTGTATGTAGGGTCTAAAAGGGTAACGCCCATTAGATTCTTTTCCAAATGTAGAAATAGAAGATAATACAATTTGTATTATGTCTCCTAATATATCATTAGCTAATACTACTGCGATGCGCCAAGACAACTTACACGCTGTACCACTCCCATTTTTACCTGAACCCTTTACACTATATTTACACTGATAACATGACTTAGATTGTGCTATGGGCACTTCTGCATCAGGTGTTTTTGAATCATTTGACCAACAAGCTGGACTCATTATTTTACCCTCTTGATAAGGATTTTCATAATAAGTTCTTGTAGGCGTATGAGACATCTTCACTATGATTACATTCAGATAAGAGTCATTAACTGCAACCTCTTCTCCTCCTATCATCTTCCTAAACTTGTTGCCATGGATTGAGATACGAGGAGTAGGTTTATTTAATTGACCTGAGACGGCTAAAGTGTCGTCGTCTAAAACCATTTTAAGCTTTACCCCATTTGTCAATAATGCCTGAAATATCATCAGTATTATCAAGCTGAGGTTTAGTTTCTCTTACAGCAGGTTCATCAAAAGTTTCTGCAGATTTTATCTCTGGTGAAGATTCTTTAGTAGAGGTTGCTTGTACAAAACCCCCATCTACTTCTTCAAAACCAAAGCGGTCAGCACTGCCTGTACCCCCCTCTACATATTGAATAACTTGAACAGCTCTAAGTCTTAAAGATACACCTGCTCCAATTAACTTTACATAGTAAGGAGCTATTGAACCATTGACCCTAATTTCTGAGCCACCCCAAATGTTACTCTCTTTCATAACATCACCTTTAGCATCAAAAATTGCAGGTGGATAAAGAGCTTTAGATTTAAACTTAATAATAACATTACCTGTTGGTTTGCCATCATCATCAAGCTCATTCATATAAGGAGGATTAGCAGTTTTAATATCTTTGCCATTCTCTTTCATTTGTACCTTAAGATTTTCTGCAAAAGCTGCATTTATCTGCTCAATAACTGGAGTTGCATCTTCTTTAGTTAAAACTAAATTAACTTTATATTCACCTTCTTCATTAAATTTAGTATCAGGTTTTGATAGCCATGGGTATTGCGCTATCCCTTTTGGTGTTGTAAAAACGTTTGGTGCTTGTGCCATTTTATTTCTCCTATTTATTACTTGGTTTACGTACTGTTACTTTAAACTCCCGCATACTACTAATACCTGGCGGAAGCCCCTCTTTTTCTCGACCACTCAAAAACTCTTTAAAATTAGTTTGATGTATACGTTGTTGTAATAACTCAATAGCATCGTTGTCCATTACGTATTGCTTAAAGTTATCCCAATCGCCACACACAAAATTCTCTCTTGTAGTTTTAATTATAGTCCCACCATTAGTACGAATACTATCAGCGTTTATTTCATTGCACGAACTTAATAAGACTTGTTCAATTTGTGCAAGGTCATTGGCTAGTTCCCTATCTTTCATATCATGTTCCCTAGCTAATCTCTCTCTTTCGTCTCGAATAGTTAAATAAGTTTTAACCATACTATCGAGTTTTATTTCTTCACTCATATTCCTATCTCCTCTCTATATAAATCTACTAATGCAGTATGCTGGTCTACTTTACCTCGTAGCATGGCATACATCCTTTTCTCAACATCAGACCCTTGTAAATGAACAACAGTCATTTTGTTCTTTTGTCCTACTCTATCCATCCTGGCAATACACTGTAGATAAACCTCCACAGACATAACGGGAGACCAAAATAATACTACATTTGCTCTAGTTAAAGTCACTCCGTGTGATGCTGACTGAGGTTGAATTACCAAAACTCTAGGTTCGTCGGATATTTGAAACCTACTTATAATGTCAGCTCTTTTAGTTGCCGACACTGAACCATTAATTATTTCATTAGAAACTTTATTTGCTGTTAGATACCTAGAGACCACTTCTATAGTGTGGCGATAGGGAACAAAAATAATTACCTTATGGTCTGTTTCATCTATAGTTTCCTGTAGTGCTTTTAATCTAGGAGCAATATCAAACTCTATAACTTTTTTCTCATCAGTGTAAACTGCTCCGCCTGATATTTGTAATAGCTTATTAAGTCCTGCCGCCGCATTGACAGCGGTAATAGATTCCCCCGACATTTCAATAAGCATTTGATTTTTTAATTCTTTATAATATTTTTCTGCTTGAGGAGTTAAAGGGATATCTCTAGTTTGATACATTACATCAGGCAAATCTAAGCACTCGTTTTTAGCAAATCTTATTGCTGGCTGTAATACTTTAAATACGTTTTCTTTTGAGTTAGGTCTAGGTATCCATCTAAACCTAGATACTTGATGCATTACTTTATCTCGCCAGGCATTTTTAAATTTAGGCACTCTTTCAGGGCATACAAGTTTAGCTAATCCATAAGCATCTTCTGGAGATTGTGAAGCAGGGGTACCCGTTAACATCCATAGACGAGTATGAGGTTTTAATATTTTTTTAAGAGTTTTCCATCGAGAAGTAGCTGTAGATTTGTAAGCATTACATTCGTCTACTACAATAAGGTCAAAGTTAGCATCCATAATATCTTTTGCTATTACACCTACGCCATCATAATTAATAATAACAAACTCATAATCTCCCTTAATTACTTTTTTTCTTTTAGCTGCAGTGCCGTGACACACTGCTGATGTTCTATGCATGCAAGTATTAAACACATCTCCCTGCCACGCTGAATACATGATTGATAAGGGACATATGATTAAAACTTTTTTAATGATATCTTCATTCATTAAATAATCAGCTGACCATAATACAGAGGAAGTTTTCCCTGTGCCTGCTTCATTAAAACAAAAAGCTTTTTTATTAGTGGATAAAAATTCAGATGTAACTCTTTGATGCTCGAAAGGATTGTATAATCCACACCATTCATAATCTCTAGTAATAGGGGAAGGTATATTATTTTTTAACTTTATTAATTCGTTTAAATCAGTTATTTCATCTATTCCCCAATGAATTAATATTTCAGAGACCCCATCTTTTGTTTTTATTAATTCACTTCTTTCTATACGAGACAAAACTATCTTAGCAGTTTCGTTTCTTAGATTAAGTTTAAGGGCGCTGTTCTCTATTAGTTCCAATTGACACATCTCTCATTGCGTTACTAGGATGTTCAGTATAATTGAGAGGTTTTAAAAAGTCAACTACTAATTTACTATGTTTTTTTCTTTCTTTCTCTTTTACTAGTTTCAGATACGAGTTTTTTAGAAGAATTTCTTTTGAATGAACGGTTTTTAGATTTAGATTGAATCGTAACTCCCGTTTTATTTGAACCACCTTTAGACAAGGCTTTTTTATGTGATACATCTTTACCTTCTCGTTTGTCAGCCTTACCGTTTTTGTTGGCATCTTTTCCCGTTTTATCTATTTTACGGCGTGCACGCTGACGCTCCATGCGACGTTCATGCTCTGTCTTACGAGCCTTTTGTTGCTTGTATTCTTTTTTATAGGGTCTAGGTTTATTTTTGTATGCCATGGTTACATTTTAACATATAAATTTAATATCTTCTTCTAGGTTTCCAATGTTCACAACTATCTACAGAACACCACCCACATAAGGGAGTAGGGTTAGGAGTCCATACATCATTATCATAAGAATTTTCTAGTCGAGTTAAAGACTGTTCAAACATAGCCCAAGACTTATCCATATCTTTTCTATGATATTCTTCGTTAATAACACTATTCTTCATTATAAAAAGAAGAGCTCCTTTAACTTTTTGTACATCAGGAAAGAATGTAAATAGCATTAGCGACATGAGTCTTAATTGTTTTGGGTCGGGGTACTTATTACTACCTGTTTTATAATCAATTACATATGCAGTAGAACCATTTACAATAACTAAATCCGCTATACCCCTTACCCATCTATCATCACTATGAAAATCACATGGAGTTTTGTGATAGGTTAATGCCATTTCATACTCAGGATATTTTTCTCCAGGAATTTTAATAAGGGCATCTACTATAGGTTTAAATCTTTGGTAATTTTTAGCCAACTCTTTTCCATCTTTTACATAGTCTTCTAATGCAGAATGAACTTCCTTACCATACATCATGGCTTCATTTTGTTTAACTATATAATTTTTTAATACCCTTATTTCTTGGTATTGTTTAGGACAGTTTTGGTATTGCTTTAGTGATGAGTAGCTCCATGTAAAATCCGCCATTACTTATCCTTTAAAAATTTTTCTCTCGTCTCGACACCCACGAATCCACAACTCTGCACCTCTGTAATACTAAAAGAAAATGCGTTGCGTGATACGTGGTCATCAGGTAGGTTAGCATACTTTTCTAAAATACAACTCGCCGCTTTGTGTTGTGAACAATGTTCTTCAAAGTATTGCATGGCCGAAATGCAATTAGGGAAGTTGCCCACGTACTCATTGTCTGTATAGCTTCCTGATAAACTGACTACGAGAATAAAGATTCCCTCGCCAAGCATATCAGTACCCCCAATAAGTTTGAGTGTCTTTGCACCCACAATTAGATTTATGACAGCCCATACATTTTTTAGTTAAGCCCATCTTAATATTTTTATCATCTTCTGCTACGATTTCATCTTCCCATTGTTGTTTTAGTTCATGTACCGATATAAACTTACTATGCTCTATCATGCTAGCCATATTAACAATCTCCATAGTTATCTGCGTATCCACCCTCACAAGTAATAGGTAAATCTTTACCCCATTTAGGTGGTATAGACATCTCTTTCATTATAAAATCTAAAGCCTCTTGACTTTCTGTCTTAGGTGCAATACATACTATAGCATCATGTACTGTAAGTATGGGTCTATACTTTTTATTAATCTCAATCATCTGTTCTCCGATAACAATCCTTGCTAATGCTTGAACAACATTTTCTACTATAGAACCCCCCCATATACCTACTTTTCCTCGTCTTGACTTATAAACGAACTCACTGCGAGCCCCTGATACGTCTTTCTCAAGTTCAGGGTACCTTAGGTATAGGTTATTTGGTAACTGAATTCCTTCTTTTGTAACTTTAAGAACTTTATGGTTACCTAGATAATAAGGTGCTTTACCCTCTGTCCATACTGCTATATCTTCTAGTGCTCGGTCTGCTGCGCTCCACAAATCTATTACCTCATGATTTAATTGACGATACACTTTTACTAAATTCTGGCACTCTAAGTCTGAAAGCTTAGCACTAGGTGGTTGAGTCTCTAATGTATGTTGTAGTTTCTTCCACCCTGTGCCATACCCTAATCCTAATATGCAAGTCTTGCCAACAAATCGCTCGACCTTATTTCTTTTGTCTATCTTCTTGTTGTATACTTTTGATGCAAAGTTTGAATATACATCTTCACCCTTTCTAAATTGTTCTACAACATCTTCTTGACCCGCAAGCCATACCAATATACGAGCTTCAATTTGTGATGAGTCTACATTTAATATCACATGGTCATCAGGAGGTAGAATAGCATTCTTCAATGCTCTTTTCTTTACATCTCTGCTTGGTAAGTTTTGAAAATTAACTTTATCCGAGCCTGCCCATCGTCCAGTGTGAGCACCATAATACTTTAGAGGTATAGGAAGTAGTCCCTTGTTACGAGAACCTATATCTATAAATCTTTCAATACGAGTCTCTTCCATAGTTGATTTTGTGCCTAGTCTTACAGCACATAGTTCTTGAATAAAACTATCTTCATGCTCACATAAATCTATAAAACCTAAATCATTTTTAGCTAGGGCATATGTTTCTTTGTCAGTTGTAGGAGATATTTTTAAGGGTACTTCAATACCATGTTCTTCTAATAGTTCAGCAAACTGTTTGTTACTTGCTAACTTCTTTCTAACATCTTCCTCAGTTTCACACTTTAGTTTACTCATCAATGAACCAAGTAATGCTTTCTTTTCAGTCTTAACCTCATCTAATCTTGTAATAAGAAGTCCATCATCAACGCTTAACAAAGGTTGAATAAACATTCTCAGGGTTAAGTCTATGAGTTTAAGTTCTTCTAAAGGAAAAGAATGATAAAGAATAGCAAATAGTTTAGCAGTAAGCTCAACATCATTTTTACAGTAGCCCCCATAGCTATGCAATTCGTGAGGTAAAAAATCTTCTAAGCGTTTGCCTTTAGCATCCAGGACCTCTGTTCCTTTCTTCCCTAAATTATATCTCTCAGCAAGATATGCTAACGACCCGCCAGCATTAGTTCCGTGTATCGCTCGTGCCATACATAAAGTATCTATATATACTTCAGGTATTATATTAAATATCCACGAAAGTATGGTTCCATCAAACTGCATGTTGTGAGCTACAAGCCCACACTCATGGATTTTATAAGTGTTTAAAACTTCTTGGAGTTCTTCGTGAGTGCCTGAGTACCATTTAGTAGAGCTATCGTCTACCTTTATAGCGAACCCTATGACTTGAAACTGAGGGTCTCTTATGTAATGTTCAGTTGTATGCTTTCTTAATCCATAGCTTGTATCATAAAATGTTTCAAAGTCTATAGTAATAATGTGTTTCATTTTTTTCCTTTCTTAGGTTTAATACACACACCCTTTAAATCTTTTGTATGCCCACACCACCACTGTTTATAAAAGTAGGTCGCAGGCTCTCCGCATTCTGCACATATTCTTTTTTTATTAAAGCCTACCATTTGTTAGCATATAAAGTATGTTCGTCTCTACAATGCACCGAGCACCATCGTCTTTTGTCTTTTATTTTCTTTTCACACCAAATACATTTACCTGAGTTATTATTTTCTACTGAAGTATCTACTGTCTTAAGAG
>Ga0208032_1000801_pt1 | contig 15055 bp, 12 predicted proteins | sample MalvirAntarct_66_FD_184254 | JGI IMG/M metagenome (GOLD analysis project Ga0208032, IMG submission 184254) | Marine viral communities from the Global Malaspina Expedition - Malaspina viral metaG Antarct_66 (SPAdes) (version 2) | ecosystem: Environmental > Aquatic > Marine > Oceanic | place: West... | reverse complement strand
TTCGTAATATTTTTTATTAGATTCTCTACACTTGTCTCTATTAGCGTCTCTATATTTTTTCCTCTTTTCTCTAAGCTTTTCTTTGTTAGCTTCTCTATATTTTTTACTATATTCTCTAAGCTTGTCTTTATTAGCTTCTTTATATTTTTTATTATAGGCTATACGGTCTTCTATATTCATTTGAGTTAGTTTGAGTTAGTTTGATTTAGTATTAATTTTCTATACCAAATCAAATTTTTAAGACTTATTTCTGGTTAAATTACTTTTCCTAGGTCTTGGTAGCCTTTATCCATCAACAGCTTGAAATGTCGGTAAAATAATATCTTTCTCTATAAAAGGATATTAAAACGCCGTGATCTGGTTTTTGGAAGAGTCTTTGAAGAGAGAGGAAAGAAGGTTTCCCTAACACAAAACGCCTTTTAACCTAGACAAAAGTATGAGGTGTCTTAGAATTTTTCAATTTCAATTTCATATTTTTGATAGGTGCGTATTCAATTGACCCACCAGTAGTTAATCCTTTCTTTGGGTTAGGGTCTAATACTGTGATTTTACCTAACTGGTCTTCATACTTACCACTTGGCTTGGTAGTAAATTTACCACCACGCCCAGCACCACTGTCCCTAGTAAATTGTCCAGCTTTATTTTCTCGAAACATTCTAATAGGATCGTAAAATTCAATTGCCTTATCTCTAAAAGTGTTGTCCTTTCTTTTACCTCTCATCTCTACTGATTTTCCTAAAAACTCACCTTCAGCAACTCGTGTAGGATTTAGTTTAGTTCCTATTGTTTTTTTAACTTTTGTGGAGTTAGTTCTATGTATCTCTGTTCCTGTGTTCGGGAACAGATTGGGTGTTGGATTGGATATTGTATTAATCCTAGCACCTTGAAAACCACTTCTATTAGATTTATCCACATTCCTCTGTATTTCATTTTGTTGTATCTTTACCATTATATATTAGTTATATATTTTATTTCGATTAATCTGTTTTGCTATTTGTTCTACATTATCTCTATTGTGTAGCTTTTGTGTTTTGTTTTGATCATGAAGTTCCTTGTTATTTAATTGTGTGTCACCTTCACAGATTAATTTTTCTAAAGTTTCATCGGGTCGTTCAGCTGGTTCTTTATCTTCTAAATTAATATTACTAGTTGGTTCTTCTTGGTTTGTATCGCTGTATCTAACAAATATTCCTTTTTTAGTATAGTCTGGGTGATTCATTCCACTCGCTCCTCGTAATCCACATTCATCGTTCCAACCTGACATTTATATTATAGTAATATATATTAATTAAAAATGCTATTAACATCTGAAGTCATAGACCAATCACTTAAATCACCAATCATTCTAGTTTGTTTAACATTTCCTTTAGTATTTACGGTAGCATCATAGTGTTTTATGTAATCACTTAGACTTCTGCGATTTGGTCTAAAAGTTTCTATTACTACAAATCGATATGCTTTTGATAATACTACACTTTCATATGTATCACTTGCTAATTTAATAGCTTCTCTGTTGTTTTCGAGTGTAAAGAAACTATCTAATACATCTTTTCTTTCCATTCTGCTAGTAATCCTATTAGTCATTATCAAATCACAGTTTAATCTACATACTTTAGGTATTGCTGAAAATTGTTGAGATAGAATTATTACATTTACACCATTACCTTCTACTCCATCATTACCCAAGTGTCTTCCATTAACAAATAATTTTCTAATACTATCATTATATTTTAATGAGCTTTTCCCCGTTGTTTCACCTATCAAATCATCAATAATAATTAAAACCCTTGATTTTATCCTTTGGTCTTTTCGTGATTCGTCAATATTATTTTGTTTGACTTGTGCTTGTTTTTTTAATATATATCCTAAATTATCTAAATTTGAATATCTATAAGGAACTGGTATTTGATTTTCAAACCCTGAGTTTGTAGCTGATAATAAAAAGATACTTGTAAATCCACGTTTTTTAGATTTCTTAAATTCTTCTAAAAGACTTTCAACTATGGTAGTCTTTCCGCTTCTTCTAGCAGCTATACCAACCATCGTAAAACTATCAGGTAAATCCTCTATATTTAACCTAGGGTGTTGTGCTTCGATGTTTGCTATTGGCTGAACTTTTATCGAAGTAGAGGTGTCTATTTCTTTTTTTCCCGAGTACATACTATATATAATTATTATTTATACACTATTTATAAACCGGGTTTTTGCAACCACCTTTAATCCTAAGGTTAATAGACGCTTCACCACTAGGGCGTTTTAATACATATTGGTATGGTGCATCAACACCGCCAATAGGATTATATATCTTTTGACCTTGGGTGATAAATTGACCTGATTTAGGAATTAATCTTTTTATAGGTTGTTGTTGGTGACTGTGTAGTCCGCCTCTCGGTGGATTAACATCACCAGCTATAGCTTTACCAAATGGATCGGTTCTGGATAATACCGTCTGTAATTTACTAGGGGTTTGTAATTTGTTATTAATATCGTTAGCGGTTATTATATTTTCTGGGATTGATCGTTGGGGCTGGTTGCTTTGCAGTGCACCTGGAATGGTAGAAACATCATATATAACTCCAATCTTGAGTGACGTTGTTTTATAGTATTCTCTAATAAGTTGGTCCATTTCCTCATGATGTTTTTTAACAATATCTATGTCATTTGATTTAATAGCATCTCTATATCTTTTTTGGTGTTCTTTATTACTCAATTGAGGAATATTGTCATCATACACTAAATGATAAGATTTGAGTTCTTGTATTAACGTCTCAATAGTTTTTTTATTCCTTAGTATTTTTTCTTTATTAATGGCTACTGTTTCATTAGCATTATTGATTCCACTAAACAAAGATTGTTGATTAGGAATAGTTCCTTCAGCGGTTGTTTCAATATCAATATTAGGAACGGTCGAGCTTGTTATAGTCTGTTGGGTTTCACCTTTATTATCTGGGGTTTGTAAAAAAACATTTCTATTGTAAGTTTCTTCATCTTCTTTATCTTGTTGTAATTGGGCGTCCCTTTGTCTAATTTGTTTTAGTATAGTCCTAGCGTATTGTCTATCTTGTTGTTCATAAGCGTATAGTAATTCTGATTCTAAAGTTTTTGTGGATTCTTTATCTTCAGATTTACCAGTATTGCTTTGGGCACTAGTATCTCTTTTGTTTGCATGACCTGATAATGGATTATTTGGTGGTAAATAATTATTAGATACGTTAATATTGTTAGAACTATTTTCAGCTTCGGATACAATATTGTTCGATGGATTTCCAGACTCGTTTGAATTTTTGTTTATTTGGTCACCTGTTACATTTTGGTCGCTATTAGATTTAATCTTATGATGTGCGAGGTTTGGATCACTATTAGAAACGTCCGTTGCATCGTCGTCTTTTTTTGGAGGGTCTGGTGTTGGTTCATCAGTTACAGTAACTCCTGAAGTTTCGTCTAGTAGAGCTTCGTCTAGTAGTTTATCTACTATTGTTCCTTCCTGTTCTTTGGTTAATGTAGTTGATAATCTGGCGTCTTCCATCTCTTTTGTTATTTCAGAATCCAATTTTTCATTAGCTATATCTTTCTTAATTCTTTCTACTTCCTGTGCATCAACTTTGGCTTGAGCTTCTTTTAATGACTTAGCATCTAATAATGCCTGGGTATCTACATCTTTCTGATCCTCCAACTTTTTTTTAGGAGGTGCTAATAATTTTCGCTCTTCATCATCCCCAGCCTGTGAATCCCCAGCAAATAGATTTTCAGCTTGTTTTGCATTTTTAGCCCTTACAGTGGCTTTGAATCGACTATACCGTTCTTTTGTATTGTCGTTTATTTGATTTCTAAATGCTAATGGTATTTGTTTAGTTGAATACTTTTGTATCTTATTGATTCCACTAAAAAGAGGTGGTGTTTCCTTTATTAACTGTAACATTTGATTTTTTTCATTTTCAAATTTGCTATTAACTTTGCTAAATAAATAATCGTCATTTTTTTTTCCTTCATTAATCAAATCAATCATATCAGTTGCATAGGTATCATACGCCTCGTCAATCTCTCCAGCATCTATACTTGCTAAAAAGAGTGCTTGTTTTTCATTAAATTCTAGTAATATTGCTTTATTTCTTTCTAATTTTGTGTGAATTGTACCTAATACATTTGAACTAAAGGTCATTTATTATATCATAATATATTAAATGTCATCGTCACATAATATTATAGCGGACAAAATCCATATTAATAGATTACAGGGCGGACAGACTCATAATTCTGATCATGGTGAATTTATAGATTTTGTTTGTGATGCTCCAGTTATTTTTAATAAGGATATTGCTACCGATGGTTCTATTAGAAGTGATTTATATGCAACTAAGACAAATGATATATGGGTTCTACCTAGTGCTAATACTATACAATTTCAAAAAAACGTAGATTTCCAAAATCACACGTTATCAAATATAGCAGGACTTACACTAACCGCCTCACAAGTTCAATCTAGTAATTACAACGGACAAACCCTAGACCACGAACTAGACCAATTAACCACGGCACAAAACACACTAACTGGACGAACTCAAGGGCTAACCGCTAATAGAATGATGATATCAAACAACGCAGGGATACTGGCTGTAGGTTCTGTAACAGAATCAAATATAAATACACTTAGTGCTAATCAAACTATAACAGGTAATAAAATTTATAATGGCGATATTACTATAGATGATTTGACGGCATCAAGGTTAGTTTTAACCGACGGTTCTAAAAAACTTGTATCAGGTATAGCAGAAAATACAATTAATACACTAGCAGGAAATCAAACTATATCAGGTAATAAGACACACTCAGGTGATATTACTATTAATGATTTGACTGCGTCAAAATTAGTATTAACCGATGCAAATAAAAAAATAGTAAGTGGTATAGCAGAAACCGACCTATTTAAATTAAACGTAGCATCTAACCAATACCAAGGAGAAAGTGGGGTTGCTACTATATATAGTCAAACACAAAGTAGTAACGCTAGTGACTCAACAAACTTTTTTAGAATGATACAAGGGACTTCAAGCCCTAAAGAGATGGGACTACAAATGATCGGACCTACTCAATCATTAAATTTTACGGATACCCTTAACCTAAAAGATTTAGGAGATGGAGACAGCGGGACAACAATAGGACAAATTAAAAATAATGGTATAAATCTTATAAGCGGTAAAAACTATCAAATTAACGGGTCAAATTTAAATTTTAGTAATCTAGCAGGAAGTGTAGCAGATAATCAAGTTTCATCTAATATAGTTAAATTAGATACGAGTGAAAATAATTTTACTGGTATTGTAGATGGTGCGTCTTTCAAACAGGGTAATAGTGCTTTGAACTTTAGTCATTTAGCAGGAGCAGTAGCAGATAGTCAATTATCTAGTAATATTCCATTAAAAAATGCTGACATGTTTCAAATCAAATCAGGAGCATTAACTAATACTATGAGAACAGTAAGCGACACCACAGGACATAACAGTAAATTAACTTTCAGTAAAATATTAGCAAACGGAAATGCTGTATATGAAAATTTTATTACTCCTCTTAATACTGGACAGATGGTTTATCAAACCTCTACCGCCACAGGTCATAGATGGAATATAGACGATGATACTCAATACCTCAAACTAAGTAAAACTATACTGGATTTAAAAGCGGGTATGCTTCTCACTATTGGAGGTAGTCAAATAACAACTGCCGACTTAGCAAATGAGGATAATATATTTCACGATGACGACGACTTTGTAGCAACGGGTCAGTGTAGTTTTACTAACAGATTAACAGCAGGATTAGCAGATGACGGAGCAACAGCAAATAGAGGTGTTTATTATGGATTACATACATTCAATCACGGCATAAAACTATTAGGTGAGACTAATGTAACGAGAGTAAATCCATTCTCCACAGCAGGAAATCTAAATATACTTGGAGGTAGTAAATTAAAATTAAAAAACCTTAGTGATTTAGAAGTAGAAAGTGGAGCAGACCTAATTGTAAAAAGCGGTGGTGATATACTATTAGATAGTGGGGCAGTATTAACTAACAACGGCACGACGGCATTAGCAGGAACTAGTGCTATAACTGCTAATATGACTATAAGTAATAGTGCGGATTTTATCACTTCATCAGGCAGTCAAACAACTATTCTTAGTGGTGGTATTTTAGAACTTGCTGATGGAGGAATTACTAAGTTAGGAACTAATTGTATTACAAAAATTAATAATGCTTTACCTAGTGTTAGTAATAGTAGTATAAAATATGATACCGCAGGAAAACCAGCATTTATTAAAGGTTTTCACGGAGAGCAATACCTAAGAAGTGTATTTCCCGCTTCTCTATTAGCAACTAACCAATCTTTTAGAATGCGTTTTGATGTAATACCTATCGAAAATGATAGTAGTGTTATTAGTTCTCTTTATAGACAGTCCGTTACAACCGATACACACAATAACCTCCAACCATTCGCGGACGACGGTAGTGCTAGAGATGCTCGTCATCAAATAGCACCTACCTATAACATTACGAGAGATGGGGTTTTTGCGTCTTCAAGTTTAATTAGTGAGGTTAATCTTGTATTTAATGACGGGCATATTTCAGGGTCAAACGACCATAAAAGTGTTTTTATAAAAGGTTGTGGATATATAAATTGGTTAAATAGTGGTTGGGGTTCTCATATAAACGGTGCTACTAATAAATTCGTAAGACTGGGGGTCAAGTGTAGTGAAACCGTGAGGGTTATGGCGGACGGACAACAAGTAGGAACGATTAATAGAACATCAGGCGACAACCATCAGGGTATTTCAAGCGGAGCGACTGCTTTTCAATACCATATGTTTCCCGCGAAAGGCGATTATACTACTATAGAGGTAGTAATGTTTAATTTTACTCGTGATTTAAAATTAGATTTTGAGGTATATCCTATTTCTTATTGGAATGATCCCTAATTGCCCCATAACACAAAGACTTATATTCAGGAACAACACGTAGTTTTTCAACGACTCTATATTTTTCATTAATTTCTTTAATCTTAACTTTTTTACAATCCCAACAACAATACCCTATATTAATAAAAAAACAATCTGTGTATTTATTACAAACTATACAACATTCTATTGGTCGATTCATGATAATTATCTTATATAACATAATTCTTAAATAAATGATTTTAAACTAACACTAAAGTTTATAATAATGGATTCACTAAAAAATTATAATATAGTTGTAATAAATCTAGAAAGAAGAAAAGATAGATTAAAATCAATAACAACACAATTAGAACGATTAAATTTACCATATACAATTTTTAAGGCGTGGGATGCTAAAACGATAGGTATAGAAAAGACACAAGAAAAAATTATAGAAATGTTTGGTAAAAAGTTCTATCAATGGTCTAAAGACGATGACTTGCGACTAGGGCGTATGGGTTGTACTATTTCTCATATGTCAGTTATGGAAGAAGCTATTAGCAATGGCACAGAACGACTTGTAATTTTAGAAGACGATGCTATAATACACAAAACCACTTTTATCAATACGACGGATGACGTGCAATCCCCCTGGGTTTATTACTTATCAGGATTAATAGATAAAACAAAACTTACTAACACACTATGTCACGGTTGGAATAAAATAGATGATTATAAATGTTGGTATTGTAGTGCTTATTTAATTAATAGTAATCTTAATTTAATACAACTTGTCAATAAATTAAAAACTTATACACCTAGGGCAATTGATGCTATGTTTGTTAGATTACAAACTGATAAGATGTTATATTTATATCCATCAATTATAGAACAAAGTAAAGAATTAGGAAGTGACATATCTAATAAAAATAAACCAGCCGTTTTTAAAAGCAACCGAGAGCATATAGATAATAAAAAAATCAAGTTTATAATACCTAGTAAAGATAGGGCAACTTTGTTTAAAAACCGAACACTAAAATTTTTATTAGACATGAATATTGACGAATCAAGTATATATGTATTTGTTCCTAATAATCAGGTAGATGAATACAGGCACTCCGCTTCTATTAACATAATAGGTATTGACGACTCGTTTAGTTTTTGTGACACACTTAATTATATCCACCAAGATTTTTTACTACAAGATGAACTAGTCGTTCGATTAGATGATGATATAGAAAAAATGTTTTACTGTGTTGATAAAAAATTGATAGATATTACGAAAGAACAATTTATAAATATAATAGATAAAAGCAGCGTAGCTCTATTAAAGCACAATTTAAAAATAGCAGGTATCAATCCAACTGGAAATGGATTTTATACAAGCAACACTTGGTATATTACAAAAGGCTCATATATCGTAGGTGCGTTTCAAGTATTCTATAATGACAAACCGACACAACTTAGAACATTCTCTACCTGCGAAGACGTGGAATTGATATGTAAAAATATAGAAAAGTATGGTGGTTTAATTAAAATGAATAACATTACAATAAAAACTAAATGGTTTGGTGTTGGAGGTTTAGAAGAATTAAGACAAAATAATTTATTTCTTATGTTATCAGAACACGAACAACTATACAACAAATACTACGAATACTTTTCTTATGATATTCAACATAGTCCTGGAAAGAAAAAGATAAATATCAAGTGTAAATTCAAATGGACATATAATAGAAAAAACAAGGTTATTGAGGCGTTTTGAGCTAGGGAAACCTCTTTCTTCTCTCTTCAAAGACTCTTCCGAAATCTATGTCATAGCGGCGTTTTAATATCCTTTTATAGAGAAAGATATTAATTTACCGACATTTCAATCTCCTTGATGAATAAAGGCAGAAATAACCTAGGCAAAGATTTTTTAACCTGACTTTGCACACAGATATTCTATCATCACAATTGCTATTATTTAAGAATTATCAAATAGAAAACAATAATCTGTATCAAAATGAATTATAAAACATTTTTATTTCATCATTTTATAAACACATTAGAAAACGTAACAACAACTAAATATGGTTTATCTTTTCACGCACAATCTATCAACACAGACAATAATGCAAAGTTAGTGTTAGATAATTTAATTATCCTCGACAGTATATTTCATTTAAAAACGAATAAGTATATGCCTAAAAAAACAACTTCAACTATTTTAATTAGGATGTGTAAAGATATGGAGATGGATGTATCTAACAAATCCTGTTATGTAAAAGTAGATGACAGGCGAACGACTTATGTAAAGTGGGATATTAAATATAATAGGCAACCAGACTTGTCCGCCGACTATATATAATAGGCGACCAGAGTAAATCGATTACCAACAAACGGATTTACATAGTGAAAATGATTTTTACCATCAAAAGAAACAGGTTTGTGATGTGTGTCTATTAATATCAAATCATCAGTATTTATGTCAGCAGGAGTCACAGCACTGGTTTTAGAATCTATTACTAATTCACCACCTGAATAATCTCCAAACCCTACAATGAAAGATTGACCTCTATTTCGTAAATCTCTATGTGGTAACATCTCAGCATTTCTATTAATCATAAAAGAATTATATTCGACTTCGGGATAATAGGTATTAACTAATTTTTCCAATAACTTTTCAAACTCTGGATTCTTTTGACTAAACATAGGAACAACATATTCAGATTTCATATAATCCCATCTTAGTAATGATGGACAGCTATTAACACGTGTGGGTGGGCAATAATCTGTATTAAATTTGGGTTTCAAATTAGTGTTAGCTATCCATTGAACTTTTAAAAACCCTTCTTCTATTTCGTCAATTAAATCTAAATATTCTTGACAAGTAGGAACGTCTAAAGAACTTATTACAGGAACGTCTAAAGAACTTATTACAGGAACAGATAGAAAATTCACAGGGGTGTCTAAAGGACTTTTCATTATTTAGTTTAACATGAGATTTTCTTATGTAGCTAAATCTCCTTTTTGACCTTCGTGTTAGTATCCTCAATCGTGTTCTACGAGATAATTTCATATGGTGCTTTACCAGTAGTTAGATAATAATTTCGTGCGACTAACGAGTTATATTTTAGAACACCAATCTTATTATAATAATCTTTTTCAAAATCACCAAAAGAAAAATATATATTTAATGCGTTTTTTAACGTATTCTTGATTTTGGATACTAGCCCTAAGGATACAAGTTCTTGGTTACTGTCCAATTGTTTTTTAATATTTAGTTTATAAAAATAGTTAGAAATAATTGTATTCTTTTTTTTAATGGTTAATAATTGTCTAGTACAATAATCATGTACGAACTGCGAAATCATTTCTTCTTTTAGTGCACGAAGTTTAACGGTTAGTATTTTTTTGTTACGTTTTTGGGAATTATTGGAACTAGAGTATTTTTGCATATATAAGTTAGAACAATTATTGTAGTGTTCCATAGCATCGGGTAAAGATTGGATAAGTAAAACGACCCACTCCTCGTCTGGTAAATTATCTTTTAGAACAATATCTAATATCCGTTGGTCTTTGTTGCGTTGCGTGTCTTGGTTACGTTGTAAGTCAAGGTTGCGTTGCGTCTTTCTGTCACTTTTTTTTAAATGAACCATAACTATATGTCTCTAGGTGATAATTCTTAAATCTAGTTAAATCTAACTTAAATCAACACCAATGTCTAAAGGCGATATAAAATTCTCATTGGTTTCAACTGTGACGTCTTTGTAATATCCTCTAGATAATAAAACATCTTTATATTCTTGAGTGTGATAGATATCTGCTCGTTGTATTACTTTTAACTCTTCAAATATATTAATAAAATTATATTGGCTTATCTTTTTCTTGAGTGGATTAGGACTGCTACTCATCTTATAACCAATATACGCGACTGAATATTTGACCAATCGAGCTATATCTTTATCAGTCCATAATTCACATCGATAAGACCGCCACTTAGTAGGACACCATCGGTTACTCACTACTTCTTCTTTGAATTGAGCTTGTTTAACATCTGTATCTAATACTTTCATTTTTCTTCTAAAGTTGTCTTTTGTGAATTCTATAAATTTATCATTAAGTTTATACTCCTTAATAATTTTATCTCTATCTTCAAACCAAAAGCACTTATCGGGATAGTCTTTATAGAATCGGTTAAGAACTAATAACGCTTGTAAATATTGTGTTTCTTCTTTAAAATCTCCCTGAATTTGATATGATATTTCTTTTAACTTTTGCATATCAAATGCATCGACTTTTAAATCTTTCATTAGTAGTACTTCGTTTTCTAATGGTGTAAATACTTTAATATTCAATACTTCAAATAGATTATAGATAGCCGTTAATTTATGATAATTTTTAGAAACAAGTTCATCAATTATTTGTGGAATCGTTAAATTCTTATTCCACAAACTACCCAAACTCTCTTTTGCATGAGATGATATAACTTTTTGTTTCATACTACTGCCTGTAAAATACAGTAATACGGATTGTTTTGCTTTCCATCTTAGACAATCGATGCTATTAGAATTAAGATAAGTCTTCTGTAGATTATAATTATATACGGTTTGTTGTTTAATGTTAATAACAAATTCTAAAGCCTGATAAGATTCATTGTTTCTAATATATTGTGGAGGGTGTCCTAATAATCGGTTATTTTGTATTGTTTCCAAATCAATATCTAATTTGACACAAGTTATATATCTTTCATATTGATATAGTTCAATTTCGTCGAGTGGATTGTTGCCTTTTTTAATTCTATCTGAAAATTTAGTAAAGTCTCTCTTTTCGATTCTAGGTATGTCTGTAAATCGTGTTGTATTTTCCATTAATTTAAATGATTTGATTTTTTCTAAAACGCCTTGATTATCAATTAGTGATGAGTGGTCTATGTGATTATTATCGACAGTCTTATCAATCCATTTCATTCCACGACCAGCATAATCAATATTATAGGGTTTGTTACAAAATTCTTTTTGAATACCTAATTTGATTTTTTTGATACTATTATAGTTATATTCTTCCTTTTTAGTTTCAAGCCATAATTTATAGCTCCAGTCATCAGTATCAAAAGTAGGGTTAAAATCTTCGTCAAATCCAAAGTTTTTAAGAAAAGGCAGACCTAATACATTATTAAACATAGTCAAATCTTTTTTTAATTTACTTTCAATATCACAACTTTTAACGCTATTAGAACTAGGACATAGTTTATATAATAGAATATGTATTGTCTTATCTAATAGTTGTCGAACTCTAAAGAACATTTGACGTGTGGTGTTGAATGACGGTAGGTTATCACCGCCCATGACAAAACAATATAGACTATGAACTCCATTTGTACTAGTGTCGTTGTATGAAATACCAGCAGAAACAGTCGGACTATAAATAATTGCTTTTACTTCTCCATTACCCCACGACGAAGCTGTATTTCTAAAATCATCAGTCTTTTGTTTGCCGTCTGTTTCACTGTTATATAGTTTAATTCTAAAATCGTTGAGGTTTCCCAATCGTTGGTGCTCTGTAATAATATCAAATATTTCTATTGATTGATTTTTCGACGAACACATAATAGCCACTTTCTTATCATTTTTCAAATCACTTAGAATAGAGTTTATTTGATTTTGATATGAATTATCTTGTTTTTTAAGATACTCGTCATACACTACGGTGTAATCACTATAATCGTGTAGGTTAGGATTGCGATGATATACAAATTTTTCATGATTTCTAAGAGCGTGTAGGGTTTTTACTACTAATCCACAATTCAAATGAGCGTCAAGACAATATACTTTACCCGCGTCCGTTAAAAACTTTTCGAATATTGTCATCATCCGTCGTTTTTTGTCTTTCATAAGTGTAGAGTTAAAAGATTCTAAAACTGAATAAACTTCATCAATAATAATATAGTCATATTTCTTTTGAGGAATGCATAGGTAAAGACTATTCATACAGACTACTGCACGATGTGGATTAAAGTCTTTGTCCTTGTAATATGAAAATCCATAAGATTCTAATTCTTGGTGTGCCTTGGAACATATATTTATGCGATATGATGGAACTAATACTGATGCCTCTTTAGGAATTTCTTTAATTAAAGCTTCAATAGCTTCTGTTTTGCCTGTGCCTTTCGGTGCTTGTAATAGAAACGTGCCACCTGTGATAATATAATCATCACGAATAGGAAGACAATTAACACGTCCGCTTAGTGTTTCTTCTCTATAATCATAATCCCATCGGTCTATTTCATCGTTACGTCTTGATATTTTCAGTCCTTCAGATTCGCTTTTTCTACAAATATATATATATGAGTTATCAGTAGTGTGATATATAATGATGTGAGTATAAAAATGATTAGGTCTAAGAGTATGTAGTCGATTACAACATAGACAATTGTTAGAACCATCTTCGAAAAAGAATTTATATGTGTCACCGTGTATTTCACTTCTTAAAAATATACCTTGAGGGTGATTTTCTTTATAAACGGTTTTGGCGTATCTAGATATATATTTAGGAATATCCCCGTCGCTTTGTGATAGATATATTTTGGTATATAATCCACGGTTTTTATTAATTATGTCAGTTGATTTAGATAATGCAAGAGATGGAGTAAATAACTTACTTGTTTTTGATACATAATAGACAAAGAATTCTTCAATTGTAAAATTATTAGTTGTTGGTTTAAGATTGCTGTCAAATGTTCCCTTGGATGAATTAACACATCTTAATAGACAACAATTCATTTCATCTGATTTAGTTTTACTTCTATGACAATAAACGCTCATATCTGGTAGTTTGTCATGTGCGTCTGTGCTTATCTTACATATAGTTAAATTGATTGCTGATTTCTTAATGTCTTCATCGATAGACAGAAATACAAACTCTAGGAAATCTTTTAGAAATTGTCTCAACGAAATTTGATCTGTAAAATGAATTTCTATTTTTCTTAGAATTAAGTGATAAGAGTGTTTATAGAATGATTTACCTTTTTCTTCTTTTTTTCGTGTTGCACAGGTAGTTGCAAAATATGATAGAATATCTCCATTCTTAAAATTAAATACATGTCCGTGTTTAGTATTACAATATTGGGAAAACAACTTTAAAAAATCTAATAACGGTTCAATATTTTCTAACTCATATGATTCCCATTCAATATCAAAATATATAGGGATGCCTTGAGGTGGTTGATTAGGTATTATTTCATATAGCTCTTTGTTATATTTGATAGATGGTTGTTGTATATATTCGACAAAATCTACAAATTGAGCCGAGTAGAAATCGCGTGATGTTATTTTTTCTTTGAAATAGAATTTACCTTGACTAGGTGGGTCTCGTTTCATCATAATATCATTTTTACAATAATTAGTAAAATTAAAGTTTCGTGTTTTTTTAGTGTTTGTATAACTCATAGTGTTATAGTCGATAAATATTATTTATATCTAATTCAAAATTATTCTAGTTATTTAAAGTTAAATAAAACACCGACACTTATTTAATTTAATGTCGTGTATTAGGTGTCAATTAAGTCCAAAAAAAATAGTTTGTGTTTGTTTGATTAGATTAATTTAATTTTTCAATTGTATGTATAATGTATTTAGTACTACAGCATCCACCATAAACTTCTAAAAATTCAGATTCATTAGAAATAGCAAAATTGTTTTGGTCGTATGTTTGATTTAGAGTTTCAAAATAACCAGCATCGTTAATGTCTGTGATAATGTTTTTTAATGACTTCATAGATATTTTGTTACGGTCTAGTATAAATGTGGAAAAATTACAGGGAAAACATAAATTTTGGTCTAACCCACCATTTGAACCTTTTGAGTTATCTATTTCTATTATTACTGATAATGTATTAGGTTCAAAATGCTCGATATCACCGACACCGTTTAGTTTTTCGTCCTCTGTCCTATTTTTAGTATATATTGTCTCGATAGATAATCCCTTTAATTTGTAAAGAGGTTTATTATAGTTTATCATTTCTACAACGTCTTCAATAATGTGATTCATATTACGAATATAAATAACTGATTGAAATATAATTCAAATTTTTTTGAGTAATTTAAAGTAAATCTTCTCGTGGTTTTGTGTTAGGGAAACCTCTTCTC
>Ga0208032_1000800_pt1 | contig 15116 bp, 8 predicted proteins | sample MalvirAntarct_66_FD_184254 | JGI IMG/M metagenome (GOLD analysis project Ga0208032, IMG submission 184254) | Marine viral communities from the Global Malaspina Expedition - Malaspina viral metaG Antarct_66 (SPAdes) (version 2) | ecosystem: Environmental > Aquatic > Marine > Oceanic | place: West... | reverse complement strand
ATGCAGTATTCTTATACATATTAACGATATTTGTAAAAAATTAGACTTTGAATTATTTAACTGTTGAATCCATCTCAAAAACTTATGGCGATGCTCCGCTATTTGAAGACCTTTCCTTTAGCATCCATAAGGATGATAAAATCGCTTTTGTGGCAAAAAATGGAAGTGGCAAAACTTCAATCCTTAATATTCTTGCGGGATTGGACCAGCCTGACAATGGTCAAGTGGTGATTAGAAAAGGTTTACGCTTGTCGTTTTTATCACAATCGCCTCAATTTGAAGATGAACTTACGATTGAAGACACCATTTTTAAATCAGATTTACCCATTTTAAAAGTCATAGAGAGTTATGAAAAGGCGCTTTTAAATTTAGATGATGCTGATGCTTATCAAAAAGCATTTGAAGGGATGGACCGCCATAATGCATGGGAATTTGAATTGCGATTTAAACAAATTTTATCGCAGTTGAAGTTGGACGACCTAACTCAAAAAATCAAAACTTTATCTGGAGGACAGAAAAAACGTTTGGCCTTGGCTACAGCCCTGATCAACAATCCTGATCTGTTGGTTTTGGATGAGCCTACCAACCACCTCGATTTAGAGATGATTGAATGGTTGGAGCAGTACTTTGCCAAAGCACAGATGACCTTGTTTATGGTAACGCACGATAGGTATTTCCTAGAACGTGTGTGTAATGAAATCATCGAACTGGACCACGGTAAACTTTACACTCATAAAGGGAATTACTCCTACTATCTAGAACAAAAAGAAGCCCGCATTACCAATGAAACGGTAGAGACCGGAAAAGCCAAACAATTGTTTAAAAAGGAATTGGATTGGATGCGACGCCAGCCAAAAGCCCGAACTACAAAATCTAAATCGAGAATTGATGATTTTCAAGACATTAAAGCCAAAGCGAATCAACGCCGCAATGACCACAAAATTCAGTTGGAAATTAACATGGCGCGTTTGGGAAGTAAAATTGTAGAATTTCATAAAGTATCCAAGTCATTTAAAGACAAAGTCATTTTAGACGGATTTGAATATGTGTTTAAAACAGGCGAACGCATTGGCATCATCGGTAAGAACGGCACCGGAAAATCGACATTTTTAAATATGTTGACCCAAACCATCACGCCCGATTCTGGAAAAGTGGTTATTGGCGATACCGTAAAATTTGGCTATTATACCCAAAACGGAATCAAAATTAAGGAAGGTCAGAAAGTCATTGACGTCATTAAAGAGTTTGGGGAATTTATTCCGCTAACCAAAGGACGTCAGATTAGTGCCTCCCAGCTTTTGGAAAAGTTTTTGTTTGACCGAAAAAAGCAGTATGATTTTGTAGAAAAATTGAGTGGTGGCGAACAAAAGCGTTTGTATTTATGTACGGTACTGATTCAGAATCCGAACTTCCTGATTCTGGATGAGCCTACCAATGACCTGGATATTGTCACCCTAAATGTCTTGGAAGATTTCCTCTTGGATTTCCCAGGTTGTTTGTTAGTGGTATCTCACGACAGGTACTTTATGGACAAGATTGTCGATCATTTATTTGTATTTAGAGGGAATGGTGAGGTTGAAGATTTCCCTGGGAATTATTCTGATTACCGCGATTATGAAGCGTCGACCCCCTATGTTGAACCTGTAAAGATTGAGGCGACACCTACGGATCAAAAAAAGAATGATGCTGAGAAGTTATCTTATAATGAACAAAAGGAACTGAAATCCTTAAACAGTAAAATAAGAGCACTCGAATTGGATAAAAAAGCCTTTGAAGCCAAGTTTCTCGACCCCTCATTGTCTCAAGACAAGATCAACAAACTTTCAGAAGATTTGCAGAAAATAATCGATGATATTGCGGTTAAAGAAGCACGATGGTTTGAATTGTCAGAGAAGTTGGAGTCTTAAGGTTGAATTTTGAGGAGAAGACAATGTAGAGAAGAGAAAATAGAGAAGAGAGAAGAGAGAAGAGACGCTGGAGCCAGGAGCCAAGAATCAGGACGAGAAAAGAGGATAGAGACAAGTTCTTGGAGCCAAGAATCAGGACGACAGGCTTTAAACCTTATTAAGATTCTACGCCAATCAGAAAAATCAGGGTTATCAGTGTTCCTTTAAATTATCGAGGATCACATAAAAGAGAAGAGAATAAAGAGCAGAGATAAGAGAGTCAAGAGCCAAGATTCAGGACGACGGACTGTAAAATTGAACTTTATATTTATTAGAAAATATCGGCGTCAATCCATAAAATCAATGTCATCAGCGTTCTTTAAACTGAATACTGAGAACTGAAGACTGCCAACTGAAGACTGAGAGCTGGAGACTAGAGCCAAGATTCAGGACGACAGACTGTAAACCTTATTAAGATTCTGCGTAAATCTGTAAAATCAGCGTTATCTGCGTTCTTTTCAAATAACAAAGGTTACACAAGGGAGAAGAGAACATAGAAAAAAGAGAAGAGAGCCAAGAGCCAAGATTCAGGACGACGGACTGTAAAATTGAACTTTATATTTATTAGAAAATATCGGCGTCAATCCATAAAATCAATGTCATCAGCGTTCTTTAAACTGAATACTGAGAACTGAAGACTGCCAACTGAAGACTGAGAGCTGGAGACTAGAGCCAAGATTCAGGACGACAGACTGTAAACCTTATTAAGATTCTGCGTAAATCATTAAAATCAGCGTCATCAGCGTTCTTTTCAAATAACAAAGATGACATAAGAGAAGAGCATAAAGAAAAGAGAGAAGAGAGAAGAGATGCTGGAGCCAGGAGCCAAGAATCAGGACTACAAACTGGAAATCTTATATTTTGAATTGAATTTGATCTTGGAACACAAAACTGAAGACTGAGGACTGAAGACTGAGGACTGAAGACTGAGAACTAAAGACTGAGGACTGAAGACTGAGAACTGAGGACTGAAAACTGAAGACTGCCAACTGAAAACTGAAAACTGAAAACTGAAAACCGAATCAACTATAAAAGCAAAACACGTTACACACCAACCGTGCATCAACTGCAAGCATATATCAAATTCCTTTTACAATCAAGTAACCAACACGGGGTGCATTCCCCGTTTGTGTACAATTTGATTACAAAATGTTTTTATGACCAAACAAAGCATGCTGCTTATAATGAGATTGAGGCCTACCGCAACACGCTTCTTAAAAATTCTAATCAGATTCAGATTACCGATTTCGGATCAGGCTCCAAGATATTTAAGACCAATACACGTCCTCTCAATGCTATTGCAAAAACTTCAGGCACCAGTCTTAAAAATGCCAAGTTGCTCTACAGAATGGTCCGGTATTTTCAAGCAAGAACTATTTTAGAATTAGGCACCAACCTCGGCATTGGCACCCAAGCCATGGCGCTGGCCAATCCGAACGCTAACATCACCAGCATTGAAGGCTGCCCGCAATTATCCAAAGTCGCCAGTCAAAGTTTCTCCAGCCAACAGCTGTTGAATATTGACTGCATCCAAGGTCAGTTTGAAGATAGTATTCAGCGTTTGCGACAGCCAACATGGGATTTGATTTTCTTCGACGGCCACCACTCAAAAGAGGCTACCCTGAAGTATTTCGAGATGTTAGTACCTACCGCCCACAATGATTCGCTATTTATATTTGACGATATTTACTGGTCTAAAGGCATGACAGAAGCCTGGACCATCATCAAAGACCATCCTAAAGTCACGGTTACGGTGGATACCTATAATTGGGGCTTGGTCTTTTTTAGAAAAGAACAATTAAAAGAACATTTTAAAATTAGAGTGTAACATCTTACGCCTTTACACGTCATATGAATCGTAAATCATTTATTTTGCAGCTGCAAACGTTGGGTTTGTCATAGGCATTTAATCAGGAAACCACCACATGGATAACGTCATTCACATCAGAAATATCGTCAGAAACTTTCAATTAGGCTCAGAAACAGTCTATGTTTTAAAAGACATCGATTTAGATATTGAACGTGGCGATTATGTGGCCATTATGGGACCTTCAGGCTCTGGAAAATCGACTTTGATGAATCTTTTGGGCTGTTTGGACACCCCGACTTCAGGCACCTATATCCTGAACAATCAGGATGTCAGCAAACTCAGTGATGATGAATTGGCAGAAATCAGAAATAAAGAAATCGGTTTTGTATTTCAAACTTTTAATTTATTGCCGAGAACTACCGCTTTAGATAATGTCGCCTTGCCCATGATTTACGCCGGCGCCTCTAAAGCTGACCGTGAGGCACGTGCAACGCAAGTCCTGACGGAAGTGGGTCTGGCCGATCGTGTGCACCACAAGCCTAACGAACTGTCAGGAGGTCAACGTCAGCGTGTGGCTGTAGGTCGTGCCTTGGTGAACAAACCCTCCATCATTCTCGCCGATGAACCGACCGGAAACTTAGATTCTAAAACATCTTTAGAGATTCTACACCTGTTTGACGACATTCACAAAGCCGGCAATACGGTTATTGTCGTAACCCACGAGGAAGACGTGGCCGCCCGTGCCGCCCGCATCATCCGTTTACGCGATGGCCTGATTGAAAGTGATTTGAGGAATTAGTGCAGTGGGCAGTATTCAGTTGGCAGTACTCAGTTGGCAGTATTCAGTAGGCAGTAGGCAGTAGGCAGTAGGCAGTTTTCAGTATTCAGTTGGCAGTCCTCAGTTAGCAGTATTCAGTTTTCAGCTGGCAGGTTCCAGTCCTCTCTTAAAACTCAAACCTGAAACCTCTAACCTGAAACTTAAAACCTCAAACCTACCACCTACAACCTCACTCCCCGCCTTTTCAAAAATTTCATCCTTCCATTCGTGGTAAATATTTTCAATCTATTGTATCTTCGTCATTCATACCTTGCGCGCTTTGCGCCTTTAAATTAAGTACTATGAAAATTTACACTAAAACCGGCGACAAAGGCACCACCGCCCTATTTGGAGGCACCAGAGTCCCTAAACACCATATTCGGATTGACAGTTACGGCACCGTCGATGAACTTAATAGCCATCTGGGTTTAATCAGAGACCAAAAGATTGATCAGCATTATAAAGAAATTTTAATGATCATTCAAGACCGGCTGTTTACGGTGGGTTCTACGTTAGCGACAGATCCGGCTAAAGCCATCTTAAAAAGCGGGAAGGAACGCTTGAACATTCCTAAAATTTCAGTGGACGACATCGAGCGGTTGGAACAGGAAATTGACAGCATGAACAACGCCTTGCCAGAAATGACACATTTCGTATTGCCGGGTGGCCATCAAACGGTGTCATTCTGTCATATAGCCCGTACTGTCTGCCGTAGAGCGGAACGTTTAGCCTCAGCGCTGAATGACTTAGAACCATTTCAACCGGAAGCATTGACCTATTTAAACCGTTTATCCGATTACCTTTTTGTGTTGGCACGGAAGTTGTCTCATGACTTAAACGCCGAAGAAATTCAATGGATTCCTCAGAAAGAATCCTAGGATAAATTTGGCTTTCCCATTTTTTTTGATTATATATTGATAGTTAAGAAATTATGTAAGAATTATACGTTCTTTTTATTAATGATGAAATAATTCATTTTTTACTTGTTTCTTACCACAAAAAAATTATTTTTGCAAAAATTTAAATTGAATAACACATGTATTGGACATTAGAATTAGCATCCTATTTAAGCGATGCGCCTTGGCCAGCCACTAAAGACGAATTAATTGACTACGCGATCCGTACTGGTGCGCCTTTAGAAGTGGTGGAAAATTTACAAGCAATTGAAGATGAAGGTGACTCTTACGACTCAATTGAAGAAATCTGGTCAGATTATCCAACCGATGAAGACTACCTCTGGAACGAGGACGAATATTAAATAAATCAGAAAAATTAGTTAAAAAGTCTCCATAAGAGACTTTTTTTGTGCGCTATTTTTTAATAAGCCTAGCACAAACCGTATCTTTGTGAGCCTTATACAGCAAATAAAAGTATACAAACACATTTATATTAATCTACACGGCGCCCGTCGGCGTGTAAACACTAAAACCGTATGAGTTTTTTAGATTCCGTATTGAAGGTTTTTGTTGGCGATAAATCCAAACAGGATGTCAAAGCCATCACACCTATAGTAGATCAAGTCAAAACCTTTGAAAAAGCATTAGAAGCCTTGTCTCATGACGAATTGAGGGCTAAAACGGCTTATTTCAGAACCAAGATAGCAGAAACACGTCAGCCTTTTAACGATAGCATTGAGAAACTACAAAAAGACGCTGAAGCAACTGAAGATATTGACGAACGTGAAGATATCTATCAAGAAATTGACCGCATTAAAGACGATATTTATAAAGCTACAGAAGCAGTCCTCAACGACATCCTTCCTGAAGCTTTTGGTGTGGTTAAGGAAACGGCCAAACGTTTTGTGCACAACACGGCCATCACCGTTACCGCCAGCACTTTTGATCGTGAGATCTCAGGTAGTAAAGCGTATGTTACTCTAGAAGATGACAAGGCCATTTGGGCAAACTCTTGGGATGCCGCCGGCAAACCGATTACCTGGGACATGATTCATTATGATGTGCAACTGATTGGTGGTGTCGCTTTGCACCAAGGAAAAATTGCAGAGATGCATACGGGTGAAGGTAAAACATTGGTAGCCTCGTTACCTATGTACCTTAATGCCCTTGCGGGAAAAGGTGTTCACCTTGTTACGGTGAATGATTACTTGGCAAAACGTGATAGCGCGTGGATGGCACCTTTGTTCGAATTTCACGGTATGAGCGTAGATTGTATTGACTACCACCAACCCAATTCTGCCGCTCGTAAAAAAGCTTATTTGGCTGACATTACCTACGGTACCAATAACGAATTCGGTTTTGATTACCTGCGTGATAATATGGCGCACTCGCCTGACGATTTAGTGCAGCGTCCACACCATTTCGCCATTGTGGATGAGGTGGATTCCGTGTTAGTGGATGATGCCCGTACCCCGTTAATCATTTCCGGACCTGTACCTCAAGGCGATCGTCATGAGTTTACAGAGTTGAAACCTAAAGTAGATAGTATTGCTGCAGTACAGCGTCAGTATTTGACGCATGTTTTGGCCGAAGCTAAAAAACTGATTGCTGAAGGCGACACTAAAGAAGGTGGTTTTAAACTTTTACGTGTGTATAGAGGTATTCCTAAAAACAAGGCTTTAATCAAGTATTTAAGCGAGGAAGGCATCAAACAACTGCTTCAAAAAACAGAAAACCAATACATGCAGGACAATAACCGCGAAATGCCTAAGGTAGATGCGGAATTGTACTATGTGATTGACGAAAAAAACAATCAAGTTGAATTAACGGATAAGGGTGTCGAATTCTTATCAGGTGATGATGATCCAAACTTCTTTGTGATGCCAGAAATTGGGATGGAAATCTCAAAAATTGAAGCACAAAATCTTTCAAAAGAAGAAGAAGCTGATGCTAAAGAAGAGTTGTTCAGAGATTTCGGAATCAAATCAGAACGCATCCATACGTTAAGCCAATTATTAAAAGCTTACGCCCTATTTGAAAAAGACATTCAATATGTGGTCATTGACAATAAAGTAATGATTGTTGATGAGCAAACGGGGCGTATCATGGACGGGCGTCGTTATAGCGATGGATTACACCAAGCTATTGAAGCAAAAGAGAACGTAAAAATTGAAGCGGTCACTCAAACCTTTGCAACGGTAACCCTTCAAAATTACTTCAGAATGTACCGCAAACTAGCGGGGATGACTGGTACTGCGGTCACCGAAGCTGGGGAATTTTGGGAAATTTACAAATTGGACGTGGTTGAAATTCCAACCAACCGACCAATTGCGCGTGATGACCGAGATGATTTAGTGTACAAAACCAAACGTGAAAAATACAATGCGGTGATTGACGAAGTCACCAAACTTTCTCAAGAAGGCCGTCCGGTGTTGATTGGTACCACTTCTGTTGAGATCAGTGAGTTGTTGGGTAAAATGTTGACGCTTCGTAAAGTGCCGCATAACGTATTGAACGCGAAACTCCATAAAAAAGAGGCTGATATTGTTGCAGAAGCAGGACAGCCAGGTCAGGTTACCATTGCTACCAACATGGCAGGTCGTGGTACGGATATTAAATTAAGCAACGAAGTTAAGAAAGCAGGTGGTTTGGCTATTGTAGGTACAGAACGCCATGATTCGCGACGTGTTGACCGTCAGTTACGTGGTCGTGCTGGACGTCAGGGAGATCCAGGAAGCTCACAGTTTTATGTGTCTTTAGAGGATAACCTTATGCGCCTTTTTGGTAGTGAGCGTATTGCCAAGATGATGGACAGAATGGGCTTAGAGGAAGGTGAAGTGATTCAACACTCTATGATTTCAAAATCTATTGAACGTGCTCAGAAGAAAGTTGAAGAGAATAACTTCGGCGTTCGTAAGCGTTTGCTGGAATATGATGATGTGATGAACGCGCAACGTGAAGTAATTTACAAGCGTCGTCGTCATGCTCTACATGGAGAACGTTTACGTGTGGATTTGGCAAATATGATTTTTGATACTTCAGAAGGCATCACCCAAACCAATAAAGCGGCGAACGATTTCAAGAATTTTGAGTTTGAATTGATCCGTTATTTCTCAATGAGTTCTCCAATTACGGAGGCGGAATTCGGTAAACTCTCTGAACAGGACATTGCAGGTCGTATTTACAAGGCCGCGTTTAATCACTATAAAGATAAAATGCAGCGTAATGCGGATATGGCATTCCCCGTGATTCAGAATGTATACGAAACCCAACGCGACAAGTTTAAGCGCATAGTAGTGCCGTTTACGGATGGTGTAAAGAGCATTCAAGTGGTAACCGATCTTGAAAAGGCTTACACCACTAATGGGAAGCAGTTGATCAATGACTTTGAGAAAAACATTACCCTTGCCATTGTTGATGATGCTTGGAAAACCCATTTACGTAAAATGGACGAATTGAAACAATCGGTTCAGTTGGCTGTGCATGAGCAAAAAGACCCATTATTGATCTATAAGTTTGAAGCATTTGAGTTGTTTAAAGTGATGATTGACCAAGTGAATAAAGATGTGATTTCATTCCTGTTCAAAGGCGAATTGCCATCTGAAACTACAGACACCATTCAGGAAGCACGTGATAAACGTTCTAAAGAAAAATTAGAGACCACCAAAGAGGAAATCCCTAATTTGGACGAACGTTCCGCACAAAGCAGAGCGGCTGGAAATACCACACCACAACGTCAAGAAGTGGTAGAAACTATTGTCCGCGACAAGCCAAAGATTGGTCGTAATGATAAAGTGACCATCAAGAATGTGATGAGTGGCGAAAACAAAACTCTGAAGTACAAGCAAGCCGAACCTTTATTGATGAAAGGCGACTGGGTTATAACTGAAGGATAATTAATTTCTCCGAGAACGGAGATTCCAAAATAAAAAAATCCTGACCTCAATTGAAGTCAGGATTTTTTTGTTTACTAGGTTTTCAGGACTTTTGAACGTTCCTGTTTTCAAAATTGCAAACGGCCCGTGTTGGTGCTTTCCACGCCCTTGTTGGTGTTCCACGCCCTTGTTGGTGTTTTCCACCAACAAGCTTCCAAACCCTTGTTGGTGTTTTTCACCAACAAGCCTCCAAGCCCTTGTTGGTGTATTCCATCAACAAGACCTACCCTAAAACCTACTGTGCTTCAAAAACGTTAGTCTCGGTCAAATCAATCACCTCCCCGATCTCGCTATTGACCACTCGTTTAGTACGCAAATATCTATTCAGGTTATAGGCATCAAAATTGGCGGCATTTTTATCCACGCTATTAATTTTAACTCGTCCAGCAGAATGAATAAACTCGTTATTCCCAATCCACATCCCTACATGAATCACGCGTTCAGAAGACGTTTCTGTGGCTTTTTTTCCAAAAAACAACAAATCGCCAGGTTGCAGGTTTTCAAAATTCTGATGGTCGTCAATTAAATCGCCCGTATGAATTTGCTGGGAGGCATCTCTAGGTAAAATCAGTCCGTTTAAGAAGAAGATCGTTTTTGTAAACCCGCTACAATCCACACCTTTTGGCGAGGTGCCACCCCATAAATACGGTAAGCCCATCAAGCGTTTTGAAGTGGCTACCAAATTTTCGTTGGATGGATTGGTGCGTGCTAACCAAGATGCGTAAAGCTCCGCTTCTGGCTTGTTGATGTAAGCCATGCGTTGGTCAGGATAGACCACTTTATAAAAGTCGCCAGTGTCGCCTACCAATTCAAAAATACCACCGGCAACAACATCAGAAACTACTTGCGAACTTGTGGACGGCTCAGAATAACTACTGCCAGAAATGGTGGTGTAGATAAGTTTTGTAGTGGTTTTCCATCGGTCAAATTCCGTCTGATTGATGTCTTGAACACCGCCACTATCTACCCAAGCCAAATAGTGGTCTGGCGTTTGAATCAAGGTCCAGCTATTTTCTTTTTTTAAGATGTTTACAGGAGTTCCCAAAGTTGCTTGAGTAGCCAATTCTGCCGAATGTGCAGGGCGACTTCTTAAATTCGCTACTGAAATGGTTACCAAACCAAGGGTTTTGTCACCCAAATCGGAAGCGGGCAACATTTTAATTTCGTCTTTATAGACCACATTTGCTGCTGTCAAATTACGTTTTAGGGCGGCAACGGCATCTGGTAAATTACTTTCACCCTTTAAGACATAGGTTTTTCCGTTTTTCTCAGCATTGACTGAAAAAAGCGCCACTCTTTTATCCGGAGCAAACTCGTTTTTTACCGTTTCAATTTCTTTGGATAAAGGAGCTCGTTGCTCGACCCTAGTGGCACAACTCATAACGACCGTTAATGCGAACAGCAACACACCAGTTTTGGAGAATTTTCTTTTCATTTTAATTCATTTTTTTAAAAGACAGCAAATTATAAAAATATTACTGATTTGCTAAATTTAAGTCTTGTAGATTTTTAGTTTGATGACACTAACGCCGTACAGTTTAAACTCACAATGCATGCCGAAAAGCTTTTTATAGAAAAAAGATAGATTTACTTTAGCCCCTTCAAACAGTTGAAATATATGGTCTTTCAAATTGAGCGCTTCTCCATTCTCTGCCAGCCCGAAAGTATTTTCCTGCTAATGTTTTCCAAGCCAATATTTCTGCTTATTTTACCATAAATTTCAAAATTGACACCCCCAATACCCAAACCTAATACTAAACGGCCTAAAACCTGGTTGCGACGCATCTTAATTGCGCTTGCGGTAATTGTGCTGTTGCCCATCGGGCTCTTTACGGTAGGTTGGTTTAATAGGGATAGCGTGATCGATATGGTGCAAGAGTGGTACGCGAATAACACCTCTGGCACCTTGGTTATTGGCGAAGTGAATGCGAGTTTTCTAAGCGGGTTTCCAAATGTTGGGTTTACGCTTAAAGACATAAAACACACCAATAATGATTCTATTACAGATCATTACTCCACACTCGCCATTGAAGAAGCCAAAGTTATCATTGGCGCGGGAAACCTGTTGAGAGGAGATTTTATTTTCAGAAAAATCAATATTAAAAATGCCGTGTTCACCTCAGAGGTCATTTCTACCCGCCCCCTGGCCTACCATGAGGCTTTGAAACGCAACAAGCAAAAGGACAAGCACGGTATAAAAATCCCCAAATGGTTGCATCAACAGGGTGCGACCTTGGTTTTGGAAAATTTCAGATTTACGAGTAAAGACACGATTTTAGATAAATATTTTGACCTTCATATTCACCATTCAAAAACTGCTTTTAAGGCAAATGAATTGCGATTAAAAGGCCATCAGGATCTGGACATCACCGTCCATCATCTTGGTTTTAACACTAAAAAGGGCAGTTTTTTAAAGCATGCCCGTGTGGTTGGCCAGCCTGATTTTAACATTGATTTTGAGACTGACGCCATTCAAATTCCTAGGTTTCCTTTGCATATTGATGATCAAATATTTCAACTCTCCGCTCTTTTTGACCTTGCCGAATCCAATGGGTTTGAATTTGATTTAATAAATGAGGCTACCGATTTTAAAACTGTCAAGCGTTTATTGAGCGATAGTATTGCCAGTAAATTAAACGATTATGACATCTTAAAACCTTTTGAAAGTCAGGTTAAAATCGCGGGTAAATTCGCCTATGGCAACAACCCAGATGTGAATGCCAATTTTTCGACCATCAATAACGAGCTCATCATCTCTGAAAAAATCCATTTAAAAAATGCTGCCTTTGCTGGAGCTTTAACTACGGATATTTACAGCACAGATAGTATCAAACTCTTAAAAAAATCGCCTCAAGACATCAAAGTGACTTTTGACATGCTCAACGGTGAGTTTGAAGATATTAAAATGACCACGGTCAATTCCTTTTACCAAAGCACACCCGAAGCAGCGAATTTTGTGGAGGCCACCGTAAGTTTAAAAGGTAGAAACGAAACTTTAGCCAAGCTTATAGAAACCGACAACTTCGATTTTATCGGTGGCAATTTTCAGTTGCAGACAAACATCTCTGGAGACATACCTAATCCGTACCAAATTTTAAACAAGGCTACAGGACGTTTTGACCTGCAGAACACCCGAGTTCTACTCAAAAAGAATGGCCTTCAACTGCCTATCCAATCCATTTCAGTACATCTGCAGAAAGAGAACTCCATTTTAAGGGAATTGATCGTTAACTTGCCCAACGGCGAAAATTTAGTGTTCAGAGGCACTTTAAAAAGTATCGCTGGATTGTTATCCAAGTCGCCCGTTTCACCTACAACCAGCCAAATTGTATTAAGCTCAGAAAACCTTAACATTTCAGAAGTGATCGCGATGGCTCAGGAATTTGTACCTGAGAGCAATTCTAAAAATTCTGATAGACAAAACCTGCACGAAACCTTAGAAGCGGTATACAGTCAGTTTCACCCACAGTTTAGATTAGACATTAAAGCACTAACCTTTAAGGAAGTGATGATTACTGATGTAAAATCGAACATTCAACTGGCCGATCCCGAAACCATTGTGTTACGCAATTTCAGCTTTAATTACGATGATGCGGTAACTAATTTAAAAGGACGTGTTAAAATATATCCACCAGAAAGCCGCCTGAAAGAAGCTATTTTCATGAATGCCGAGGCCACTTCAGAAGGGTCTTTAGAAGTGTTTAAAGAGTTGTTTAATATCGAATTGTTCCGAATAGACTCCGGGCGTTACCAATTTAACGGTAAGGTAAATGGCAATGTGCGCGCTTTTAGTGAACTTTTACAAAATGCGCAAGGCGACCTAACACTGACCAACACCAAATTGCATTATCCACCGGCTGATATGGCTATTGTGATCGATTCCTTAGCGCTGTTTGTAGACCGATCCGATATTGTTTTAAAGCAGTTTGACTTAGAAATTGACGATTTTCAGCCTATCCAACTTAATGGCCACATTAAGGAATTTCCTAATTTCCTGTTGGATGGGATTACCGAAGAAGGATCTATTTTTTTAGAAATTTACGCCCCCTATTTTGATGGCGATCTACTCCTGACTACCATTAATTCCTTTAACACTGGGGACTCCCTTGCACCTGCCAACAAACGGGCCTTACATTCAATTTTTAAAGATGTCAATAAATTCAATCCTGAAATACAATTGGCGATTGATTCCCTAAAATTCAGAGATCTCATCACTGAAAAGATTGCGGCACAAGTGTATTTTGAAAATGATTCCATTCTTAAATTGGACCACCTCAATTTGAAATACAAATCCACTGCGGCCAATGTTCAAGGAGAAATCAACGCGCATAACAGTCAAATAGACTTGAAGAATGATAATCCTTTTAATCTCGATTTTTCAGTTCAAGTGAAAGGCAAATCGGAAGATTTAAATGATTACCTGAAAACAACCAATTTCGTATTTAAATCCGGTGACTTTGAATTTTACGGCAACTACCAAGGACAGTCAAAAGACTTACAACTGCTCAATTCTGAAGCTTCCGGCGATCTAAAAATTAGCGGTACTTTAGTCGATTTTGAAGCGGCTGACCTTCAAATTCCGGTCGATAGTTTGCACTTGCAAATACACAATGATTTAGCCACTTTAAAAACGTTGGATGTCCAACTCCCTGGCAAGAGTTCCGTGTTTTTTTCGGGAGCAATTGATAATTTTTCAGAATTCATTAATGGATCTACCACACAGCGACAGCACAGCTCTGACTTTTCTATTTACGCACCTTATCTCGACACTGCCAACATTCAGGAGTTTTTGGAGGGCTCTGAATCAAAAATTCAAAGTGACACCATAAAAAAAGCTTTAAACCTTAAAAAATGGAAAGAAGTGTTGACTAAAATCAATACCTCATTTTATCCGGCCATTGCGGTTAAAGTAGATACCTTAAAGCACGAAGAATTCCGCATCACGGATTATGAATCGCAACTTGAATTTGATAACCAAGGACACTTTAGTTTAAAGGATACCCAACTCGATTTTTATGGGGGAAAAATTGCCCTGAATGTGGATGTTGGAATCCTGGCAGGCGAGAACACTCCAGTCACTATTGATATGGACGTTCAGGATATGGATCTCCACGAATTGGTGACTCGCTTCGATTATTTTAAGGATGAGGGTTTGCGACAAGCGGATCAGATTGAAGGCATCATTAATTACCGACTTGTTGCTGAGGGCACTGCTAACAATCAAGGCCACGTTAATATGAACTCTTTAAATGGCCGTCTAGAGCTGAAAATTGACAGCCTTTTGCTCTATGATTACAAACCGCTCATGGAAAGTATTCCGTTGTTAAATTCCGAACGTTTTAAAAACTTACGATTCAGGCCTATCGCTCAGACCTTTGAAATCAAAAACGGCGAAATCATAATTCCAAGAACCCAAATTCAGTCCTCTGCCATTCATTTGTTTTTTGAAGGCCGCTTAAAATTAAATTCCTATACCAATATTTGGTTGTCCTTACCGTGGAAAAATTTAAAACGTAATGATGGATTAGACTTTCCGGAAAAAACGACATTCGATGAGGCGGGATCTAAATTTTATCTGCAATTTATACAAGATCAAAACAGCTCAAAAGCCAGAAAACAAAAGTTAAAGGTAAAGTTCAGGTTGGGCAATCGCAAATTGAGACGTATGACTGATTCTTCTTCTTCTGAATAAATCTCATAACGCATTGTTCT